>Ga0114939_10000064_pt1 | contig 86400 bp, 56 predicted proteins | sample AshMeaCrysSpring_FD_87196 | JGI IMG/M metagenome (GOLD analysis project Ga0114939, IMG submission 87196) | Groundwater microbial communities from Big Spring, Nevada to study Microbial Dark Matter (Phase II) - Ash Meadows Crystal Spring | ecosystem: Environmental > Aquatic > Deep subsurface >...
CACGCCCGCGAGGGAGTTCGGACGATGAGGAGGCAGGCGAGTTTGGATTGGTGCACGATGGGCGTCATCCTGCTCTTGAGCGTTTCGCTGAGCGGGGCGACGGCCATGGCGCAGGTGGTTCAGCTGCCCACGTTCTCGTCTGTGGGATACAGCGGCACCGTGTGGGTTCCCGATCAAGGTTCCGCGTCTCTGGCCGGTTCGGGCTTCGACTGGGGTTCCTGGTCGTCGCGAAACGGCATGTTGCCAAACTTCAGTACGAATCGGCTTGTGGAAGCAGGCGGTGTCGTAGTGAACGTGGAGGTTGTCGATCCGCGCGCCCTCGATCGTGAATTGCGTATCGACGTGGCCTTGGCTCAGCGACGACGCGAGCAGGCAGTCGCGGAGACAAGCTCTCGCCCCGTATCGTTGCAACCGCCGGATGATCCGGTCGAGAAAGGCAAGTGGTTGGTCCGACGTGCGCGCGCCGCTCTGGCGGACCGATTGCCGCAGGTTGCCCGGATCTATTACCAGCAGGCCCTCCCATTGCTCACGCCCGAACTGCAACGGCTGGCCCAGCAGGAACTCAACCGTTTGCCGGATCCCCGACCGGGCGTGCGCCGAACACGGGGACAAGCCCGCTTCTAGAATTGGGCCGGCCGAAATCCGCCGTCGCCGGGTCGCTGGTCAATCGAAGCAAGCTCAATCCGAAGAGCCATCTGCTCCGGGCAAGATGATAGTACGCATACGTACTAATTCCTCTGGTACCTTGCGTGGCCGCGTGCCGTGGAGAAGATGGGTGAAGTATCGGACACCCGGAGAAGCCAACATGCAATCCTTCAGTCGACGCGCGTTTTCATGGACTTCGGCGGCAGCAGCCGCGGGCTGCGTCTGGAACCGTGGGCTGTCAACGGCGGGCGCCTCCGAGGTGGCGGCTTCCGGCGACGCGGCGGTCCGCTATTGCCTGAACACGAGCACGATCCAGGGGCAAAAGCTTTCGGTCCCCGAGCAGATCGATTTGGCAGCCAAGGTGGGATATGACGGCATCGAACCCTGGTTACCGGATCTGGAAAAGTGTTTGAGTTCGGGCGTCTCTGCAGGGGAACTGCGGAAGCGGATCGAGGGTCATGGAATTCAGGTCGAGAGCGCGATCGGCTTTGCCAACTGGATCGTGGATGATCCGCAGCAGCGCGCCGCGGGCCTGGAGCAAGCGCGTCGCGACATGGGTTTGATCGCCGAGTTAGGTGGCAAACGGATCGCCGCTCCGCCGGCTGGGATGACCGAACAATCCGTTTCACTGGATGCAGCCGGTGAACGGTACGCCAAGCTGTTGGAGATCGGCCGGAGTTGTGGGGTGCAGCCGATGTTGGAGCTGTGGGGGTTCTCGAAGTCGCTCAGTCGGTTGAGCGAATTGCTTTATGTCGCGGCGGCGGCTGGGTCGGCCGACGCCAGCCTGTTGTTGGATGTGTACCACCTGCATCGTGGGGGCACGCCCGCCGCAGCGTTGGCAATTGCGCCGGGGGCACGCGTGCCTGTCCTGCATATGAATGATTTCCCCGCGGAGCCGCCCGCCGCCGAGTTGAACGATCGCGATCGGGTGATGCCAGGCGATGGCGTGGCACCGATCGCAGACATTCTCCGCACGCTCCGCAGCTCTGGGTTTGCCGGTGTGCTGTCGATCGAGTTGTTCAATCGCGACTATTGGCAGCAGCCGGCCGAGCAGGTCGCACGGTTGGCGCTCGAACGGATGCGTGCCTCCTGGTCTGCGAGCTTGCAGTAGTTGCGGGGCTGCCCGGCTGTCCGCGGTGTCGACTGCCGACCATCGATTACGGGCCGCGACGGGAGAGATCTTCGGTTCGCGCGCCGCGGAGTTGGAAGTCCATCTCGAGTGTTTCCGGATTCACTCGGATCAGATCGGCTTGCAGTTGGCCGCCGGGCCGCCCAGCCGCACCCGGGCTCTCGAGAATGGCGGGCCGTCGGCCGTCGCCAAGAATCGTCAGCAGTTCCTTCTCCGTCGCATAATGGGCTTCGGCTGCAGTGGCCTGGAATCGACCGGAGCGACTTGTCCCCGCGCATCGGACATCGCCTGCCGCGAGCAATTCCCAAGCGGGGCCACCGCGGCTGGGCATCGCATGGGGCGGGCGCTGGACTCGCAGTCGCTGGCAATCAAGTCGCAGTTGGCCCTCGCTCAGTTGTTCCAACTGATCCACTTCAACGGCCTGCTCCCAGGTATCGACAGGGCTGTAACCCACACGGACTCCGCCGAGGGCTTGCAACCAGCCTTGCGGCGCATTGCCTTCAAGCCGTTCGTTGTAAGCCAGATGCATCGCGGAAAGTCCGCTCGGCGTCTGAGCCTGTCGGACATTCATCGAGAGCGTCCACAAGCGATAGTCTCCTGCGCCGGGACTATCGATGGCGCCACTCAACGGGTAGTAATCCAATTGACCAACTCGAAGCAGGTGATAGGCCTGTTGCTGTCCAGTGGGGCCGAACTGAGTTCCCGCGGCGATCACGCTCCCCTCGGCGCGTACCTGTTGCAACTGGGGTCGCATCGCCTGCGGGCTGGAGAAAATCATGCGTTGATCGAGTTGCAGTTGCAGGCGATCCGCTCGACCTGCAAGGTGCCAATGGCCGGGCCGATCGATCGACTCGATCCGGCCATTGAATTCAACCTGGCCATCGACCGTCAGTTGCTGTCCGTCAAATGTCAGGCCTTGTTGCCAGACGATGATCGGCGGCGCGACCCAACGCATCGCGGACAACGGTCGATCAGCGCTTCCGTCGGCGGGTAGCGGTGCTCGCTCAACGGGCGAAGGCAATTGGCAGGACCCAGCCTGATCAATCCACAACAGGTTCTGTGTGGTATCGACGTGAATCACCTGGCCCAGCAAGTATCCATCGTTCATCTCCAGGCGCGCGGGCTGGCCGTGGATCTGAAGTAACCCCGCGGCAGGATCATTCACCCAGCGGAGGCCATCGCCGCGCAGCTTCGTGGTGCGCGTGTCGGGGGAGAGTTGTCCAAAAGCATCGGGTGTGGAGGGAGAACTGGCCGAGCGATGTTCGATCTCCAGCGGACCGCTCAGTGAAAGATCCTGAACGACATAGCCCTGTGGATCGCTGGCCAGCCGCGCCGCCAGCTTTTGGCCACGAATCCGCGTCGGCGTGCTGGCGGGCACAAGCGGAGTGGATGGTTCGTTTGTGACACCGGCGACCGTGTTGGGTGGTCGAGCATCGCTGCCGGCAAGTAACGAGGGAGCGGACCGTGGCAATGTCTGACGTGCGATCGGTTCGACGACGGAACCGTCACGGACTGCCGTCCGCGGAGGAGCAAACCACAACTGAACTTCTTCGACTTGCAGATCGACTCGCCGATCCGCAATCTCCACGCGGCCACTGGCAAGGATCCGATCGAGATACAGGCCGTTGCCGACAAGCCCGCCTTGCGCGGACTCTGGCGATTGCACAGCCGCTGGATGGGCGGAAGGCGGAGCCGGCACGAGCCAGGCGTGGGCTTCATCCGCTCGGAGGTGCCCGCCGTCGGCAAGATCTCCCGCAACGCCGCCAACCAGATCGATGCGATGCCCATTCTGATCGGGTACCAGGTGAATCGGATCGGCCCACCGCACCTGTCGCAAGGCGGCCTGCGGATCGCCATTCTCGACGCGACCGGGGCCGGCCAATGTCAGTGCGCCAAGCGCGGTGGGCTGAGCCGGGTCAAAGCGATAGCGCACGGTGGGCGCGACTAATTTCCATGGGCCTTGCTGGACGGTGACGCCTGCCACGCCCAACATCCGTGCCTCACCAGCGCGGAAGTCCACCTGCACACGCGTGGTGCGACCTTCGGCCAGCAGAGTGGGAGCCACGAACGCGACCGGATTGCCGCGCGCTTCCAGGCCTGCAAGGAAATGGTGGAGCGGACGCTGCGCGGGTGCTCCTGGGGTTGACGACGGGTTCTGTGCTGGCGGGCCGTCTGCCGATTCCATGGAGTTCAACAACTGATCCGATAACGTCAAATCCAGTCGATCGCAACGCAATGTGTCGCTCAGTTCCCCCGGCAACTGATGCCGCAGTTCCACTCGCTGCTGCAGGGTGACAGCCAAGGCTGCAAAGTTGATCGAAACGGGGCCTTGGCACGTCGCCTCGACAAATGCGGTTTGTGTCGGGTCCGCCGCAGTCGCGGCGCGCTGACGACCAGGAAGCGGCTCCCACAGGCCTCCCTGCGGCAAGTGCATCCGCAATTGGTCGAGGTAGATCAGCTCAATCCGTTCCAGAGCCGCCAGCGGGCCGGTACGACCGGCCGGATGCGCGCCACGGGGATACAGCTGCATCGTCAGGTCGCGCCCGCGGACCACCAGCTCGTCGTAGTTCAAAACGACCGGGTCCGCGGTCCAGATGCGATGCCGATCGATCCGGATATTGCTCGTCTGCAGATCGAGCATTCGTGGGGAAGACGGCGAGCCTTGCGATGCGGGTGGCGGCAGGCTGTAAATGTGCACGGGCCCCAGGAAATGGCCCCCGCTGATCGGTGGAGCGCCGCCCGCGGCCAGATCGATGGCATCGGCCAACTGAATCACGGCGCCCTGCGGTGCATCGATGATGATCGGTGCCGAGTCGGTCGGATCTGCCCCTTCATGAGCCACAACAATCGACACGGGGGAAAGCCGAAGGGCTCGACCTTCTCCCTGCTGCCATTCACGAAACAAAAGCAAACCCGCTTCCGTTTGCAGTCGCTTGGGACGGTCTCGTTGCCAAGCGCCAGCAGGAAACCAGGATTCGAGACGTGGATCGACCTCTTCATCGATCGACTTGCGATCGATCGGTGCAGCTGACGGAGGAGGCGGATCGATCCATGGCGCGAGCGCGTATCGGTAGCCGGCGTAGGCTGCCAGGCACAGCCCCATCGTCAGCCAGTAATCGATCAGCGGTCGAGGCATGATTCAGGGCGGGTACGGATCGGAATGCATGCGGGGCGACACCCACCAGGGAAACGCAACACGCATCCGAAATTTCAACTGAGGAACTCCTCCCATTGGCCTTTGGCAATGAGCATCCGTTCGATTGCTTCGCGGACGGCACCTCGGCCTCCCGCCAGACGCGTCGTCCACCTGGCAACGCGACGCACATCCAATGCGGCATCGCTGACGGCAATCGGCAGGGCGACAAGCCGCATCGGCGCCAGGTCGGGAAGATCGTCGCCGATGTATGCGGTCTGATCGGCTGCGACCCGCAGTTGACGAAGAATATCCAGCAGGCCCTCGCGTTTGTCCTCGCTGCCTTGCCGAACCGTTTCTACGCCTATTTCAGCAGCCCGTTGCTTGACGATCTGGCTGTTGCGCGACGTCAGAATCGCAAATCGATAGCCAGCGCGCTGCCAGAGCTTGACGCCCATCCCATCCCGCACATGGAATGTCTTTATTTCAAAGCCCTGACTGTCGTAAGTGATCGAACCATCGGTCAAAACGCCGTCGACATCGGAGACGATCAAGCGGATCGGCGCGACAAGTTCGCGTTCGGTGGTCATCAGCGTCAAAGAAGTAGGGTGAGAGATTCAACCGCTGTCATGCATGGTCGAAGGACAGTGGGCCGGCGGCGCAGGATCGGTCACGATTCAGGGCGGTGCAATCCTTCCACGGGACCGATCAAAGAAACGATGTCGGTGATGTCGAGCAAACCAACCGGGCGCCGCTGGCCATCCAAGACGGGCAACTCACTGATCCGTCGCTCGGCGAGCAAGCCAATCGCTTCGGGCAGCAGGCTTCCCGCTGTGATTGTCGTAACACCCCGCGACATGACGTCTTGGACAGGCTGATCCAACAATCGCTCAGCGCGACCTTCCAGCAGTCGAGCCAGATCGCTGTCGGTGAAGATGCCCGTCAACACTCCATCCGCATCGACCAGCATCACGGCACCGGTTCGCCGACCGCTCCGCGCGGTGCTGACGATCGTCTCGCGCACCGAACAACCGTCGCTCGCAACCCGGCATTCTGCCAACGGCCGCATCAGCCGATCCACACGCGCAAGGCGGTGACCGAGTGTGCCCGCCGGATGACTCCTCGCAAAATCCTGTTGCGTGAAGCCGCGTTGGCGGCTGACCAGCAATGCGAGCGCATCGCCCATGGCCAACATCGCCGTCGTGCTGGTGGTCGGCGCAAGCCCCAGATGGCAGGCTTCTTCCAGCGATCCAAGTTCCAGCACGATGTCGGCCTGGCGACCAAGTGCATTGGTGCGGCTGCTCGTGATCGCGATCAAATGTGGAATCGACTCGCGGAGCAGTCCGACCAGTCTCAACACTTCTTCCGAACGTCCGCTGTGTGACAGCGCGAGCAAAATGTCCTGCGGTCCGACACGCCCCAGATCACCGTGAACAGCCTCGCTGGGGTGCAAGAAGAGACTCCGCGTCCCGGTGCTCGCAAAGGTTGCCGAAAGCTTCTGGCCGATCAGCCCTGCCTTGCCCACACCCGTGATCACGACGCAGCCGAGTGACTGTCGAATCGCCTCGGCCGCTTCCAAAAATGCTCCGTCGAGCCGACGAGCCAACTGCAGCAGAGCCCGCCCTTCGGTTTCGACCACGTCGCGGCCAAACCGTAACTGCTCGACTGGCGAGAGCGGGCCGAATGCCGCGCTGCTTGGAACTGGTTGCCGCACCGTCATCGCCGCCATCCTTGACCCAGCGGAACTTCGCCCGCACACGACCCCCCTCCGTGAAGGCCTGCATGCGGCGGCGGACTATACCGGTTCCCCCCAGCCCGCCGCAAAGCCCAAACTTCCAACTCAACCCCCTCCCCCTCAAAAAGGACAGGCATCATCCGTTTCCGAGGACAACTTGGGGGTTTTGCGTTGGGCGGGCGCGTTGCGACCAATGCGGGTTTTAGGGGGTGAGGGCTGAGTCGGTACGGATGATGCCTGTCCTTTTTGAGGGGAGGCGGCGGGTCCCGATGGGTCGGTACTGTGTATTGCGTAGTAGCGGGATCATCGCCGAAGGATGTGATAGGGTGCCGCGATGCGCGTGATGATCTTGCGAGATGCGGAGGCCGTGGCAGCGGCAGGGGCTCAGCGACTGGCCGAAGTCGTGCGGCGGAATCCTGCGCCGGTGCTTGGGCTGGCGACCGGGGGAACGGTGGGCGGCGTCTATCAGGAACTGATTCGTCTGCACCGGGAACAGGGGTTGTCGCTGGCTCATGCCCGCTCGTTCAACCTCGACGAATACCTGGGGCTTTCGGCCGACGATCCGCAGTCGTACCACCGGTTCATGTTCGAACAGTTGTTTGCGCACGTGGATCTTCCGCGCGGGAACTGGCAGGTGCCTGATGGGATGGCAATGGATCCGCGGGCGGAGGGGCGGCGTTATGAGGCCGCGATCGAGGCCGCCGGCGGGATCGACATCCAACTGCTAGGGATCGGGCGCGATGGGCATATCGGTTTCAACGAGCCGGGTTCGTCGCTGGCCAGTCGCACACGGGTCAAGGCCTTGGCTGAGCAGACACGCCGCGATAATGCCCGGTTCTTCGGCGCATTGGAGCGTGTTCCCCGGTTAGCGATCACGATGGGTGTTGGCACAATCCTTTCGGCGCGGGAGTGTCTGTTGCTAGCCACGGGCGAGTCGAAGGCGGTTGCGATCGCGGCGATGGTGGAAGGACCGGTGACGGCACTGGTCCCCGCCTCCGCGCTACAGCTGCATCCGGCGACGACCGTGATCCTTGATCCGGCTGCTGCGAGCGGATTGAAGCTGGCAGAATATTATCGTGCGGCGGAAGAGGCCGAGGCGGAACTACGGATGTTGCAAAAGGAAGCTTGACCCGGCGTCTGGATTTACACGGCTGTGGTGGCGTCGTGCGTCGACGGTCGTACGTCGACGATCGCCAGGACGTTATCGGTATCGGACGACGCGATCAGTGAGCGGGCCGGGTTTCGCGAGGAGCATCAGACAGTCATGCGTTCGATCGGTCAGTTGCCGGATCGCGGACAGGCGTTGCAGTTCGTCGACTTTCTGTTCACACAGGGAATCTCGGCGGAGCTTGAAGAAGATCCACAGGCAGGATCGGTGCTGTGGGTTCGCGACGAGGACCGGGTCGCGGAGGCAGGCCAATGGCTGCGTGAATTCCAGGCGTCGCCGCAGGATGCTCGATTTCAGGTCGCTTCCCAAGCGAATCGCCTGCGGAAGCAGCAGGTTGAGCAACGGCAGCGGGCCTCGGCGCAGACGCGAACCATGAGTGAACGCTGGGGTAACTCCGCGTCGATCCTGGCCCGTCCCACCCCCATCACCATCGGACTCGTTTTGATCTGTGTCGCATTGTCGCTGGCCACAGATTTTGCTCGCGGAATGCTGGAGGCGGGTCCTCGCGATTCCGCCCTTGCCGTGAAGTTGTCACGGATCCTGGTGTTTGTCGATCCGGAAGTCTTCGTGCAGCGCGGAGAAGATCCGCTCGCTTCGGTGCGGCGCGGGGAGCTTTGGCGTGTTTACACGACCACACTCCTTCACGGATCGATGATGCACCTGGTGTTCAATATGTTAGCACTCTATTCGCTGGCATCGATCCTGGAGCGACTGCAGGGCTCTTGGTGGTTGATCGGTGTGCTTTTGATCCTGACGACCGTCAGCGTGCTGCTGCAAGCCCTGCTCCCACATCGGTTCGGTGGATCGCCATTTGCCATCGGTATCTCGGGCGTGGTCTATGGACTGTTCGGCTACCTTTGGATTCGCCCCAAGGTGGATCCCTGGCTGCCGATCCGCATGCCTGACTCGGCCGTCTGGTTGATGCTCGGCTGGCTTGTCCTCTGCTTTACGAACTTCTCTGCGATCCCCAATGCGGCCAACATCGCGCACCTGTCGGGATTGCTGTGCGGCATGGCGTTGGCCGTTCTTCCTTCATTCGGCGTTCGCTCGACGCAGTGAGCGACACGGTCAGACGCGTTCGCGCAGTTCCTCGGTCAGCGGAACGACCCGTTCGCGGTCATCGGCGGCAAGAGCGGCTTCGAAGTGCTCGCGGGCCTGCCGGACTGCGGCATGCAGTTGTGGCAATCGATCCCAGCCATCGTTGACACAGAACCGGTCGTCAGGTCGCAAGAACAGCTGCTCCTGATGGTTGTGCGTCGCGTAGAGCCAGCCGCGGCAGGCCCACACCGTATGGCCCTCCTCAGCCCCATAAACCTGGTCCGTTGGTTCGTCATCGATCGCCCAATTCTCGGGAGTGAGGTGTGGCCAAAGACTCCGTCCCCACCGCCGTTCGTCGGCAAAGGACTCAGGGTCTTCCCCACAAACATGCTGCAACGTGGGCGTCAAGTCGGGCGGTTGAACCATTCGCCCGCACCGCGTGGAAGCATTCGTCGGATCGCTGATCAGCAGCGGTAAATGCAGGCGTGGACTGAGAAGCGGCGCACCGCCGGGGCCGATCCACCCGTGCTCTCCCATTGCCATGCCGCTGGTGCCGGTGATTACAAGTGTCCGATCCTCCGCAGCCCGCGCCAGGACTCCGATGCAGGCGTCGAGCACCTGGACCTGGGCTGCATAGGCATGGATACACCGCAACAGTTCATCGGGCGGATCGGCATCTCCAAAAGCCTGCTGCGGCGGGGTCACGCGATCCCACGGCACCAGTGTCTCATCATCGGCAAGTGCTTCACGCCACTGGAGTGGCGCATCCCAGCGATGCAACAACGAACTGGTATGAAACCACAGCAGGTCGGTTTCCGAGTGATCGGTCAGGCATCGCAGGCCGTTCGCCGTCCAGCCGGCCAAGTGAGTCGATTCAAGGTCGGCGCTTGGATCGGGCGAGTCGTCCAGCGGAACGGCAAGCAGCTCAACGCCGTCAACTTGTTGAAAAGCTGCAAACGGGCCATCGGCCATGACGATCGCATCACGCATGCAGCCGCTTACCGCCACGGTTGCTTCGCGACCGGCCATCCGCCGTAACTGTTGCTGTGCGTGAGTGCCGGTCAGCATCGAGCGGATGACCTGCAACGGATCGCCGCTGTCGGCCCAAAACTGATCGAAGACGATCGCACCCACGGCAAACTGGTTCAAACAAGGAGTGGTCGCCCAGGCTGAGCCATAAGGCCCGAGTACCGTGGGGACGAGACCATCCACGGAAATCATCAGCAACTTTCGGCGCAGATCGTCTACCACAGTTCACTCGCTCCCAAAATCCGTCGTCCGCAGCCGCCAAACCGCTGCCCGTGGGGTTGCCACACGATCGGCGGTTCGTCAGCTCGCGCTAGGAGATCCATCATGCTGTTGTTGTATGAGAAACACAAAAGGGGAGCTGGCCGGGCTGCGCCTGATCGATGGCCACGATCAATTCGCTCAGCGCGCCGACAAGCGCCTCGAAATAGGCGGCACCGAGTTCCGCCGTTGCGCCGCGCGGGTCGCCCGACCCTGTGTCGGGATGGACGTGCGACCAGGGACGCGGAGTCCAAACCCCTGGCTGATCGATCGCCGCAATCTCGAACGGGCGTCGCAGGCCAGATCCCGCATGCTGCAGCTCTACCAGCTGCGGCTCAAGATGCAGCATGAGGCTGGTTTCACTTTGGTCTGCATGATCCCCAGGGGCCGAAAATAATTCGGTACGCCGCTGCGGAAGCAACTGATAGAAGTTAGCCACGATCACCCACAGTCCTAGTTGTTGCTGCAGGTCGCGGACCAGCGGCTTGAACTCGTTGCCGCCATGCCCGTTGAGCAGCAGAAGCCGGTCAAACCCTTGTTGCCGGAGCGACCGGCCGATGTCCGCCAGCAAGGCGGCGGCCGTGCTGGTCGAGAGATGCAGGGTTGCCACCTGATCGAGCTGTTGAGCGTTGTTGCCGATGGGGATCGTGGGCAAAACCAATGGCCGCGCTCCGCCTTCCGCGGCCCGAGCAGCCGCCGCGATCGCCAAATGTTGACTTTCGTAAACGTCCGTCCCGTGCGGCAAGTGGAGGTTATGTGCCTCCGTCGCGCCCCATGGCAAGATCGGGGTTCGGGGCCGGAAGGACTGCAATTGGCGAAGGTTGGCTTCCAGGAGAACGTACGGACGAGGGCCCGTAGAATAGGAAGATTGCATAAAGCGATCCTCGCGGAGTGCGGCTGGGAAACATCAGCGAGCGAACCGGGAACCACTCGCTACGCTGGACCGCATCCCCCGAAAGAAGCGGTCGGTGTGTGACTCGCCCGAGTCAAGGGCTCCATGCTAGACTGCTCGCGTCGGAGGCGGCGAACAGGGCCTTGGGTATTGTGACGACGGAACGGTCGGGCGCACTTATGCAATTTGTGAAGTATTTGCAGGTTTCTGGCTGGAAGTCTATCGTCGACCAGTCCTTGGAACTGCGTGCGCTCAATGCGTTGGTCGGGCCGAACGGTTCAGGCAAGAGTAACCTGTTGGCGATCTTTCGCTTGATCAATGAACTCGTGGGAGGCCGACTCCAGCAACATTTGGCTCAACTGGGTGGGCCGATCGATCTGCTGCATCACGGCGAATCTCAAGCCGACAGGATGGAGTTGATCCTGCAGTTGTCGACCGATACGGGCGAAAGCTGTTGGCGAGGTTGTTGGATCATGACGCCCCAAGGGCGGATGCTGTTTGCGGAAGAAGAGATTTCTTTCTGTCGCCACGGTCACGACGTTCCGTACGCTCGCGCACTGGGTACAGGGCATCACGAATCACGGCTGCCGGAAATCGCCGAGCGGGGAGATCAGACGGCGCGGGTGATCCTGAATCTGCTCTCGCGAAGCCGCTACTACAACTTCCACGATGCGAGTGAGCGAGCCACGATGCGTGGCCCCTGTTTTGTGGATGCGCATCGCTTCCTGTTTCCGGATGGCCGGAATGTCGCGGCATTGCTCGAGCGTTATCGCGTTTCACAACCCGAGGTGTTTGAGCGAATCCAGACGGCGGTTCGCACGGCCTATCCGCACATTGAATCGCTGTTGCTGGAACCCACGACCAACCCGCCCAGATGTCTGTTGCTGTGCTGGAAACGACGGGATCGATCCTGCATTTACGGACCGTTGCAACTGAGCGACGGTGCCCTCAGGTTTATTGCCCTGGCGACGCTGTTGTTGCAGCCTGAGAACGAGTTGCCGCTGCTGATTGTTCTCGATGAACCTGAACTGGGGCTGGATCCGCGGGCCACCGACGTTCTCTCGCGAATGATCGCACACGCCGTTCAGCACTGTCAGATCCTGTTGGCGACCCATAGTGCCGTGCTGATCGACAGCATTTCTCCCGACGATGTGGTCGTCGTCGAGGACGGCGGAAACGGCAGTCGGTTTCAGCGGATGGATGCTGAATCGCTCGATCACTGGCTTAACCGGTACAGTCTCGAAATCCCCAAGCCTGATCCGCCGAACTTCGGTTTGGTATGATGCTTCGCAGCCTGGTCTTGGTTCCGGCTCCGCGACGGCCCGGGCTGGAAGCGGCTGGCCCCTTCTCCGGCGGAACAAATGCTCTGCCCCCCAGCTTGTTGCAATCAGCCCCAGCGCAGTGCACTCCAAGATGTTGCAATGTTGGTTTGGGGCTCTTTTTTTTTGTCCTATGACGAGGAAGAACATGATCCTGCGTGTGATTGTGATCTGCGGCCTGATCAGTTGTGGTCTGGTATCAGCCGTCGGAGCTCTGGAGCCAGCCGATGGCGACCTGCATCCGCTCTCTTTGCAAGTCAAAGGCCAGTTGGCGGATGCAAAACAGCCTTTCACTTTGGCACTCAAACTGACCGTCAATCCAGGGCAGGAACGCCCTGCGATCGGAAAGATGATGGAATTCATGGGGAAGGCGCGGAAAGAGGATGGTTGCCTTCGCTATGAAATCAGTCGAGTAGCTGGCAAGCAGAACGAGTTTCTGATTTACGAGCGATGGCAGTCCTTGGCGGACCTGGATCGTCACCTCAAGCAGGATTACATGGTGAAGGCCGTCGAAGAGTTTACGAACTGGGCTGCGCGCGAACCGGAAATCATTGTGGCTGTGCCCTTGGAGCCGGAGGCCTGATCCGGCCGAACACGTTGCGCGGGCTCCAGCCATCGCCTGATGGTGCACCCCGGTGCGGGTCACGAGCAATTGGACCCCACCGGGATATCTTCGATGCATCGCGCGCGGTGTACCCTGCGCCGATTCACCGCGCGGACGAATTCATTGGCTCGATCTGAATCACTACGTGCTTGAAAGCCGGCGTTCGGCTCTGCGGATCGATCTGCCGATCGACCAGCACGTTTGCCTCCGGATAGTACATCAGAGCATTGCCTGGACGAATGTCGGCAAATTCGCGGGCCAGAATGTTGGGCATTTCGCCCGTGGAATTGAAGACCCGCACACGCTGTTCATGCCCGAGGCCTAACCGCTTCATGTCGTCCGGATGCATCAGGATCACATCGCGTCGATCTTGATTGCGATAGAGGTCTTCTTCCTCATACACCACCGTATTGAATTGGCCCTCACTGCGCACGGTCATCATCCGCAGATGCTGCGGGCCATTTCCCGGTAACTCCGGCAAGCGATGCACGAACATCCGGGCTTTGCCGCTCTCGGTCGCAAATTTCGGTTGATGGAAGATCCGGCCCGCGACGGGGAACTCTTGCTTCGTTTCGCCGATCTGTGAAATCTGCTGGTAGCCAGGAACGACTTCTCCAATCCAGTGGCGAATCGTCTGGGTGGCCGCCATCGACTGCCAGTCGACTCCGTGCCGATCGCCCAGCAACTGGCCGCCCAACTGCGCGATCACCTGGACTTCGCTCCGAGGTCCCGGATGCCGGCGGGGGCCGCCGTCACTCAATCTCACAAAGTTGAACATCGACTCCTGAGTCGTCGGTTCTGGTTCCTCATCTCGTGCCAGCACGGGCAAAATGATCGTTTCGTCCGCCAGCCCCCAGGCATGGCCTGTGTTCAACGTGGTGCTGAGGTAGACGATCAGTTCGAGCCGGCCGAGGGCCTGGGCGGCATATGTCGAATCAGGATTTGAGCCGTACAGATTGCCCCCCAGGCAAACGGCGGCGCGAAGCTTGCCTTGATGCGAGCCATCGATGCAGCCCAAGGTGTCGAGGCCAGGTTGCGTCGGCAGGTTCACCCCACAGCGCGCCTGCAGCCGATCGAAGATCTGCTGCTTGAGGACGGGCGTGACGCCCATTGATCCGATGCCTTGAATATTGGAATGGCCCCGGATCGGAAGCAGTCCACAGCCGGGGCGTCCGACCATTCCCCGAGCCAGCGCCAGATTTCCGATGGCCTGCACGTTCTGTACCCCGCACGCATGGTGCGTGATGCCCATCGTCCATGCGAAGACCGCGTTCTTCGACTGCTTGTACCGCTGGGCGATCTGACGGATCGTTTCGCATGCAACGCCGCTCTTCCGTTCCACCTCCGCCAAGTCCAGTCCGCGAACCGCAGCTCGCCAGCCATCGGCGCCTTCGCAGTACGCATCGAGGAACGCATCGTCCAGCCCACCGATCGCGTCCAGCTCATGAGCAATGCCCCAAAGCAGGGCCAAGTCACCGCCGATGTGCGGCTGGACATAGTGCGATGCGATCTTGCTGCCGAACAGCAGACTCCGCCAGTCGCTGGGAATGCGGAAGTTCACAAGGCCGAGTTCACGGACCGGATTGATCACGATCACGTGCCCGCCTCGCCGCCGCACCTGCATCAACGTGGTCATCATCCGAGGATGGTTGCTGGCCGGGTTGCCACCGATCAGAAACACGGTGTCGGTATGTTCCAGGTCTTCCAGGGTGAGGGATGCGGTGCCACTGCCGATTACCGATTGAAGTCCGACGCCGCTGGCCTGGTGGCAATAGAAGCTGCAGTTGTTGACGTTGTTTGTGCCGTAGAGTCGAGCCAGCAGTTGGAGGAGAAAACCCGCTTCATTGCTGCTGCGTCCGCTGAAATACCAAAATGATTCGTTCGGATCGACAGCGCGAAGCCGCGCCACGATCCGATCCATGGCATCCCGCCAGGCGATGGGCTGATAATGATCGGCACCCCGCCGGTACATGACCGGTTGAATCAGGCGTCCGGCCGTTTCCAGCTGACGGGGGCTCCATGTTCGAAGTTCCGCGATCGGATGTTCGGCCCAGAACGTCGCGGGAATCCCGGGCTGCATGTCGGCGGCCATCGCCTGCAAACTCTTCTTGCAGACCTCTGGAAAAGTCCCCTGCTCATTGACCATCCCGCCTTTCTGACCGCCCATGCCCAGGGCGCACGTCTTGCATGCGTTCTTTGATCGCAGCGCGCGGTACAGCTTCCAGACGCCGCCCACTTCGCGACCCTTCTTCCATGTGTAGCGGATCGCTCGAAACCCACCGCCACTTCGCACACGCATAGCTCACCCGCTTGCCCAAAAGATCCTTCCTCCACAGCCGCTGCCAATTGAATCTGGCGAATGGCCCGAGCAGAAGTCCCCGGCCGTTTTCCCAGGGACTATCGTTGGCCCCGTCGCCGGCCGAGGGGCCGTTCCCCTAGCTTAGCCGGTCGGGCCGCAAATCGTTGGGCTGCCGAATACGCCGGAAGCAATCCGATCGCGGGAGATCGACCGAAAGAATGCCGCGCGGTCCTTCCCGGAAGTATTCGCCGGCTAGCTGGAATGACCCGAAAGCGACGATGATGCGGCAGGTCGAGGAACCGCCGCGACCCGCGGCAGCACGAAGGCTTGTCGCTGACGGTATTGAGCAATCCGGCCTTCGATGGCCAACGTCAGCGCCAACTCATCGTTCGGAGTGACACGCAGCGCCTCGCGGGCATACGTTTCCGCCGTGATGAAGTCGCCCTCCGCCGCGAACACCACACCGATCGTGTCCAATGCCCGCGCCTGATCTGCCGGGGTTACTGCGCGAGCAAGCGCCAGTTCGGCCGCCTGCTGCGCTCGAGCAAGATTCTGGATCGATGCGTCTGGCACGGCAGCCAGCAACAATGCCATCTGCTCATAGCCTTCATACCGATCGGCGTCGGCCAGGATGGCGCGAGTCAATGCGTTGAATGATGATTCCAGTCTGCCTCGATCGCGTTCCACCGTCGCCAGACCGAGCAGCGCTTCGTAGTAATCGGGAGCCGTCGCGGGAATCGACTGGTAAGCAACCGCGGCTTGATCCCATTGATGGGTGTCGGCCAAGGTCTCGGCCAACATCATCTGATATCGAGTTTCCTGCGGTCGCAGTTCGATCGCCCGCCGAATGTCGACGATCGCTTCGCGATGTCGGCCTGCCGCGCGGAGCGCTTCCGCACGCACGACCAAGGCCAGGTCATCGGAACTGTTTCGCGTCACATAACGGTCGGCAGCGTCCAGACTGTCTTCGACCCGGCCCTGTTTCAGGGCCGTCACGGCGCTGTCAAACTCACTCCGTCGCAGGGTCACAAACCGCCAGACAGGTTCCCAAAACGGAACCCGATCCCGGACGCACTCTTGCCACATCGGGTTTCGACGGACCTCGCCCGCCCCGCCCAGCAGTGCCCCGCTGACGACCCCCGCACTCAGAAATAGGATTAAGGGCATGCTTCGCGACCGCATGTCGCTTTCCTCTTCAAACGGGCGTCCGCCCGATGCCCCTGAAACAACCAGGCCCCTGAAACAACCAGGCTCCAAGCAATCTCGCGAACGATCCCGCCTACATCGACCGCCGCACGGGAAACCTAGGTCACGCTGAGGGACAATGCAAAAAGACCAGCTACCTCGCATTGCCCAGTAGCTGGTTCGTCAAGCAAGCCCCTGCCGATTTTGCGAAGGATTCTTCCAAGATCCCCTCCGGGCCTGCCGCCGACCGTCCAGCACAGGGGCCAGGCGCCGTGGAAATTCGGGGAACCGATCCGGTGTTGGGGATTTAGCGATTGTCGGGACGCTTTCGAATCGGCCGGTGATTCGATCCTAGTCCCCAAGCCCGTTTCCGCGTGCCCCGGCGGCCCGAGTCGACCTTTACCGATCGGCCCCGAACCGGCTAGCGTCCACCGCGGGTCTCCAAGTTTTGCCCTCCGCATTCATCGCCCCGCGCCACAAGCGGCGGGGCGTGGCAGGTCGTTGGCTCGATGGACAGGGAAGTCCGGTGGCTGGTTTGTCGGATCATCGCCGCGCCTCCCCGCGACTCGTTGCGCTGGTTACGAGTCCCGTCTTGCGTTTTGTTCTCGTGTTCGGGTGCCTTGGTCTTCCTTGGAACTCGAGACTGTCGGCCGACGAAAAGGATCCGGTGGATTTCACGATCCGCGTCCAATGGCTATTGCCGAAGGCTCAAGGGTTAGCCGGGCAACTGCATCTGAGCGATGGCCGGCTTCATGTCCATCGCAATCTCTCGCTCGATCCGGCAAGCACCGGCGGGCTCCGTGTCAGCGACGATCTGCGGACGCTGTCGATTGGTTCGCGATCCGCGATCGAACGCGGAGGGTGCGAGCTGCAGGTCAAGGGCCCTTCCACGGCGAAGCTGAAGCTGGAACTGCGAGGCGAGGCAGATCAGACGCCAGTGACTGTGGAATGCGAACTGTTGCAACTCGTCGACCAAACTATCAGTCAGTCGCTCTGGGATCAGGGTCAGCTCTATATCAGCCGTGCGCCGGTCGATGCCCTGCATGTCTCCATGCGCAGCGACTCGCAGATTTTCAGTACGGGGCAGGTAGTCAACCCGCGCGTCCGTGTGGTGCGATTGAAAGATTTTGACAACGATTCCTTGGCGGTGCGCGTTCAACTTCAGCAGGCTCGCGGCGGGAAAGTGATCGAAACCAGGAGATTCGATGTCAAGCTCGACGCGCACGGATCGGCCGACGAGTTCGACGTGGGGATCTGGAATTTGCCCGCCGAGGAAGGAGTCCTCGAGTATCAGGTTTCGCTGCACAAACCGTCCACGCTTCCATGGCGGTGGAATGCTCCCTTGGTGCAGCGGAGATTGCAGTTTGTGGTGATGCAAACCGGGGTGTCTGCTGCGCCGATCCCGGTCGCGGAGCAATGGCAGGAGCTGGCTCGGATTCCCGTCGAAGCATCCGAAAACACGGGCTGGACGGCAGGCCTTCCAGAAGCTCCACAACGTTGGTTCCGGGGTGGGCAGGCCAATCTCCGAGGAGGAGATCTGGTATCGGCAGTCGTTGACCAACGGGCCGTCGCTTCATTGCGGTTGGCCGATTGGCGTGCGATGGAGTTGCCAAGCCTTGAACCTGGACGCAAGCATCGAGTGCGCGTCGTCTATCGCGCGGGCAGTGAACTGACGAAGCTTGGGGTGTCGATCGTCGAACCGGATGCGGCCGGTCGTGTGGGCCCTTTGGGGGTCGACAGTGGCTGTACCGCCAATTCGGTTCATCCACTGTTCGAACCGGCCTGGGCGGAACAAGTCATCGAGTTCTGGCCGCGCACCAGCGCGCCGTGGGTGCTGTTATTCGGGTTGGATGCCAAACATCCAGCGCAGGTAGCCGAGCTGATTGTCGAATCCAACACGGTCCCGTCACGATCGGGCATTCGACCTCATGCGGCGAGCTCTCCGCGGACCGCCGCGATTTACCTCGACAAGCCACTGTTAGCCCAGTGCTTGGGTGCTTCCCGCGTGCTTGAGGAAGATGCCACCTCGGCGCTCGACGATTGGGTGACTTTCTGGGAAGCCGGCCGACGATTGGTCGAACACGTGCAGGACCGTGGTTGCAATGCGGCCGTGCTGACCGTGGCCAGCGAGGGAGGAGCGATTTATCCCAGCGAGCGTCTGCAAGCGACTCCGCGATTCGATATGGGACCGTTTCAGAAATGGGGTCAAGATCCAGCCGCCAAAGATGTGGTTGAGCTGCTGATGCGGCAGTTCGATCAGGCTGGGCTTCGCTTGATCCCGGCGCTGGAATTAACGACGCCACTGATCGAACTGGAGAGCCTGAAAGATCGCGATGCGGCCACCTTCGCCGGGATTGAGCTGGTTGACGGGCAGGGAAGACTTGCACCAGCGCAACCAGGCAGCGGCGGCTTGCGACCGCTCTACAACCCTTTGCATCCACAAGTGCAAGCCGCCGTCGAGCGTGTCATTCTGGAAGTTGTCCAGCGCTATCAGCAGCACCCATCGTTCGCCGGTGTCGCGCTTCAACTGGGGCCTACCACCTACGTGCAACTGCCGGGAGATCGCTGGGCCCGTGATGCACAAACCTTGCAGCGCTTTCAGTCTTCGCTTCCGGGATCGATTCCACGAGGGATCGAAATCCAGCAGTGGGTCGACGGGCCGGGCTTGGAATACTGGCGGCGATGGCGATGCCAGGAGCTGGCGGATTGGTATGGCCGACTTTCCCGGCGGTTGAACCGGGATCAACCCCTGTGGCTGATGACAGCCGATGTGGTGGAGGGTGAATCCCATCGTGGAAATACGGAGGCTCCTCCCACCGCAGCCGCCCAAGGGCTCGACTGGAATCTCCTCCAAGGCGTGCCGAATCTGGTAGTGGTGCAAACGCTTCGCCATCGCCCGCTCGCGCCCCTGCAGCGACAGCTTGATGATGAGGCTCATGGGGAATGGTCGCTGGCACAGCCGCGGACGGGGTTCCGACGCGGGACGATGCTGTACATGCCGCCCGTGCCGACGCGTGTGCCCTCCTTTGAGGCCGTCAGCCCTTGGGGGCCAGATCGCACTCAAGCAAGGTTCTACAGCGTGGCGGGGCCTTCGGAGACTTCCGATGGTGCACGACTGCAGCTGATTCGCTCGCTGCAAGCGAGCGATCAGGCCGGCTTGTTGGTTGGAAGTTGGTTGCCGCTGCCGACTCCCGGGGCGCTCCTCGATTGGATGGATCAGTGGATCCAACTTCCCGCCAGTGAGTTCAGAGATCTGCCGCCGGCCGTTGCACTGGATGCCCAAGGAGAACCGACAGCCCCACCGTCCTTAATTGTTCGTGCGATGGTCGATCAGGCAACGACGTGGGTGTACGTGGCAAATCCTCAATCCGTCGAGCAGGAAGTGCTGATTCCCTGGCAGGTCCCCGAGGGTGCTGCGATCAATGCCTTGGGTGGTTCGATCCCCGCACAGCTCGATCGCACGGCCTACCGAACCGTACTTCCAGCAGGCGAGTTTCAGGCGATCCGCATCGATCACGGGCAAGTACCGATTGGTCCGTGGCAGGCTCGATTCACACTCTCGCCCGAGTCGCTTGAACGGTGGTATCAACGGATGCAGCAGGTTCGCGACTGGCTGCCCACTGAATCACGAATCGACGCCAAGCTTCAACCCAAGAATGCAGACTTCACACAGCAGGCCGGCTCAAATCAGATTCCAGGATGGCTGCACTCGCAACACACGGTCGCGCAGGTCACCGCGGTATTCGATCCGCCCGACTCGCGCCGGGATTGCCTGCTCTTGCAATCATCAAAAGAACACAAAGCAACGACTTGGCTGATCAGTGATCCATTGCCCACTCCGGCCGCGGGCCGCTTGCAACTGGCTGTGTATGCGCGGACGGATGAATCGAGTGGATCCGCGAGGCTGAGGGTCGCCCTTGAGGCTCGTCACCAGGGGTTGCCGTTTCGCCGAAGCCTGACGATTGAGGCGCAAGATGGGGATCGGTTGCCGCGAGTCTGGGAGGCTTCTCCGATCCGCTTGCAGGTCACCGACCTGCCCACGGATGGCCTGGAAGAACTGCGGATCGCGATCGACTGGATCGGCGAGGGACAGATCTGGATTGATCGCGTCGAGCTGCAATCGGACTTCCTGACAGACCGCGAACGGACCGAACTGCAGCGGCGGACCTTTGTGGCGATCGAGGATCTTCGGCGAGGAGACCCACGTGCTGCCGCCCGGCTGTTGGAGCGGGTCTTGATCAGCCAGCAGTTTGGCGGTGGATCCCCGGCTCAAACGGACGTCGTTGACAGCAAAGCCATTGTCGAAAAGGAGACGGAGTCGGAGGCAAACCCGACGGAAACCCAGGGAGATGTGGAATCACGCGCGGCCGCGCCGTGGCGTGAGTGGTTGATTCCAGGTCGATGGCGTTGAGCCGTCGGGCCACCCGAGAATTGACGTTTTTTGGGGTCATCCCTACTGTGCCCCAAGGCGTTCCCTATCCGCCCCATGTCCAGCTGGCGGTCGGCCGTTCCGCAGGGCCCCACTCAAGCTGGGATTGCCGCGGGAGTCTCTGTATGCGTCGTTGGAAGAACGGATGCTTTGTGGGCGTCGGCGTCCTGGCGCTCAGTAGTGCCATTGGCAGCGCGTGGGCCTGGCGGGCGACACGGCATGTGCCTGACTTCTATCAACGGGCACTCGCTGTCGCACCCGACGAACTGGCTAAAGCCGCAACCGAACTGGAAACAAAAATTGAGAAACTGGAAGAGGAAGCGGACGAAGGGCAATGGCAGGCAAGGTTCACGAGCGAGCAGGTGAACGCCTGGCTGGCCCGTCACTTGACCCGCGAGTTTCCCCGTCTCTTCCCGCCCGGCGTCAGCGAGCCGCGCGTTTTGCTGCAGGGAGATCGGATTCTGGCTGCCGCCCGGTATCAGCATCGGCAGTGGGATACGGTGGTTTCGATTGAAGCGACTCTCCATCTGACCGATCATCCCAACGTGCTGCAGATCAACATCCTTCGCGTGGCGGCCGGCTCGCTCGTCCTGCCGCTTGCCCCATTTACGGCTCAGATCAGCCGAATTGCGGCTCGGTCCGGCCTGGAAGTCCGCTGGCAGGATGCCGTCGAGCAACCCGCGGCACTGGTGACGGTACCCTGCGCGCACCATCAATACGATCTGCGTCCGATGCTCCTTCAAACCTGCGAGATTTGTGATGGAGCCGTGATCATGTCCGGCTTCAGTGGTGAAGAGGCCATCGAATCGATCGGCTCGTTGCCGCGCGATTATCGACTGGCCCTTCTGCAGATCCACCACGAGTGATCGCCGTCCGGACGGAGTTCGGCCGATAGAGTCAGCTCGATCGCGCTTCCGTCATCGCATCGCAAATCGATCGATTCACAGCCTCCCTCCTGAGCGGTGAAGTCGGTGATCGATCGCCGGTAGGTACCTGATGCGACACGCCGCACCGAGCCCCGATCATTACTGATAGGGCCTTCATAGGTCAGATATCTCACCGCATGCATGGGCAACCGCAAGACATGCATCCGTCCGCATGGCGGCCACCGTTCCAGGGCGTAGGTTTCTAGACCGTCCGACTGTTCGAGCATCAAGTCGAAGTGGCTGCCCCGCGGTGCTCCGTCCGGCAATTGATGATCGAGCACCACGAAGCGGGGGACGGCAATGCGGTCAACCTCACTCGCCATGGGGATATCTCGCGCGGTTCGCCGTCGAGTATATCGGCACGGCGATCATGGCGGACCGCGCACGTACGGCCCGTTCTCAAGAACTCTCCGCGTGGCGAAGCAACCTCCAGGCTGAAGGGAACGACCGATTGAAGTGGGCGCGAATCCTCTCCGTGCTCAGGCGGTAGGAATCGGTGTGGGCGGTTTCCCCGTCGGGATGTCAATTTCGCGCCCGAACTTCTGTGGTCTGGGTATCGGAGACCCCTTGTGGAGTCAACTGGCTGACGGCCGTCGCGGCGATCTGCAGTTGGGCGATCGGCAGAATACTGATGAACTCCACGGTGTACTCAATCCGCTCACCGGGACGCAGCTCCGCGATCCGCCCCAGGCGTACGGTACCACGGACTGACAGGTCCACTGTGGTGCTGGTGCCGAACATCGTCTGCGTCACGCTGCTGAACTGAACTCCTTCGGGAAACTGCAGGCGAATGTCCACCGCTGTGTCGGGCACGTTTCGCCCGTTGCGGACTGACAGGCGATAGCGGATTGGCTGGCCGACATAGGTTGGATCCGTTTCGTCAAACAGTTGGATCTCCAGGTTGCCGCTCCCTGCCGAAAGTGGCGATGAGCCGCCCGCGGGGGGAACGGTCGACGAAGTTGGCGGGACAGTGCTGCCGGCTGCTGGCGGGGCTGTCCCGGGAACGGGAGCCAACGTGCCAGGCGCAGGAGAGGTAGTTCCGCCCAGCGGACGACTGACCGGCGCGATGACATCCAACGTGCGTTCACTGCGGACCGCCGCCACTTGATCGCTGACGACGGTTGCCAAAATCCGCGCGCGACCGGTCTGCAAGACTTCGAACTGCATCGCTCGCGATTGGGAGGCTCCTCCGGGCAGTTCATCGATCAACCAGCTGAGCTGTCCCGGCGCGACGCTGGATGGGTCGTAACCCATCGACGCCTGAGTGGAACGCAGGATCGCGTCCCAGGCCACGCTCAACCGGACGTTTCTTTGGGAGGAGCTACCTGGATTGCGGACCACAAACTGCAGTTGGGGTCGGCCGTCGACGGTCAGACCTTCTTCCACGATGTCGACCGACAGCACCGGCAGCGCGGGTGCGGGATTGCGCACCAAGACGCTGGCTTCCGTGGAGATCGGCTGCTGACCGTCCGCCGTCACGGTGAGCCGCACAGTCCGTTGGCCGGGCTGTTGAGGCACAAAGGTGACGGCCGGCGGGCTGCCCTGACCGAATGTCTCTCCGGGACCGAGTTGCGTCTGCTGCTGTTCGACGCGCTGCCGTCCACTCTGCCGATGGATCATGCCTGCATCGCCTTCCACCACCAGGCGGACGTTCGTCAGCGGGCGGCTGCCGATGTTGACCACATCGATATTGAATCGTGCATCCTGACCGACTTCGAGTTCCGTCGGTCCGGCCACGGTCATCTGGGCGCGCAAGCTGGGGCGCAGCACTTGCACGGTTACTTCGGAACTGACAGTGACATCGCGGGCCCGCGCGTCAAAAAAGAAACGAGAATTTTCGCGGGCGGTCACCGTCAGATCCAGGTCCAACTGCGTTTGGGCCGGGAGTCGATCAAGTTGCCATTGAACGACGTCCCCCGAGAGACGATGTTCAATGCGGCTGCCTTGGAATGTCGTGCCTGGTGGGAGCTTCATCTGAACCACCACATTTTCCGCGGGCTCATCGCCGGCGTTGGCCAGGTTCGCGATGATCGAGAACGGTTGATCCTGCGCTACCACCTCGGGCCCACCCACCCGCAACACAAGCTGTGGCGCGCTCCATGTAATGCTGGTCGTGCCGCGAGCCAGCGCCACCTGGGGCAGCGGCCCGTCTGGATCCATCGGCCGGATGATCTGCACATCGACCATCGCCATTCCATTGGAACCATCGCGCGGCTGGACATCGACCGTGGCAAATCCGTCCGGACCCACCCGCGCGTCGATCGTATTCGTACCGTTCTGAGCAAACACGGCACGCTCGGGGTTCAGAATCGTGTAGCGGACGATCCAGTCGAGTGCAGGCACAAACCCTTCGCTGCGAGTGACTCGTGTCGACAACCGAACGGGCGACCCAGAGCGAACCCGTTGCGGCTGCGGAAATTCCCAGCGTGCATCGACCCAGTAAATCGTGGCGGTCTGATGGCGCTGGTCCCAGCAATCGCTTTCAGGTGCAAGCGCCGTGATCCGTGTCAGCCCCTCGTTGGGCGAACTGATCGTGATCCAGGTCTGACCTTTTCCAACGCGCACATCATCGCGCGAAGTACGGCTGCCGCGCGTGATCGTTGCCGGACGGGTGCTGGTACGGCCTCGGGCGTAGACTCCGCTCAGTTTCTCCGGAGCAGGACCTTTGGCCAGGACGGAATGGCCATCGTCGCCAACCCCGATAATGTGCCCGACGCTATCGCCGGTGAGCATCCATTCCAAAGGCTGTCCCATCGACAGGTAGCCATCCGTTCCACAGAGGCCCGCCAGCAGGACAACTTCACCGCCAATCGGGGCAATGATTCGCTGCGGAGTCAAAAGAATCCTTCCCCGCTCGCCCTTCTCAGGAAGGTTGCAGGTCTGTTCCCAGTGGCCTTTGAAATCGTCGAACAGCACCGCAGGCGGGCCGTTGGTGCAATCATCCCCGTAAGCGCCACCTGCCCGAGACATGCATCCCTTTTTCGATCGGCATCCCCAGCAAAGGCCGCAGCCGCGTTCAGAACTTGAATCGGAACTCGGGGCGCACTTCGGCGGAGGTGGGGGAGCGGCGAATGCCGGAGCGGGCGTCGCGCGGCCGCGATGGTGGAACAGGTTGTGGAGAAACCCTTCCTTCTTGCCCGATGGCGGCGGCGCGGGCGGTGGAATCAAGTTCGGGGTGGATTGGGGCGCGGCCGTTGTTGGCGGCATCACCGGAACGGTGGTCTGCGGCAATGTCGTCTGCGGCATGATCACTGTCGTTCCCGGCGCTGTCTGAGGAATCGTCGTTCCGCCGGGCACGATCACCGCGCCTTGCGGCACCGCCGGTTGTGGCGATCCGCCGATCACGATCGCATTGGGAGGAGCTGTCGCGATCCCGGATCCCGGGATCGCTGAACCGCCTGGAGGCAGCGGGGGAACCGTCGACATTCCCGTGGGGGACTGATAGACGGGCGGAGCAACGTAGATGTTGTTGTTCTTGCTGTGCAGCCCATGCCCGCTTGGGCTGACGACCTGCGTGTAGCCGTTTGGGACGAAGAGCTGCTGGCCTGTTTGGTCAATCGCGGGGACAGCCAACTGGGCGGACGCCGGCGCGGCCAACAGCCATCCGCAAGCGGCGGCCACTGCCCCCCAGGGTAACACGATGCGACGACGGGACTTCCAAGTCGTCACGCGAGTCCATCCACGGCAAAGATTCCATGATGGGCGACGCGTCCAGACGTTGCCCCAGAAACCGTAGCACGTGGAATCCGTTGTCGCGCGACATTGTCAAGCGACTTGTCCCGAGTTTTTCACCAGTTCGTGTACCTGTCACCGATCGTAGGGGTTGTGCGGGCAGGCGTTCGACCAGCGAAATGGTGACGGCAGCGACTCAGGCGAATACTACGGGCGAAACCGCAATGACAGCCAGCCGTCGCCCGCGATCATATTCTCGAAGTTCAACCGCAGCCCCCCCTGCCCCATCTGCGAGAACTCAATCGGCTTCTCCAACGCCCGCTCCGGAAAAGCCCGCGCGAACGACTTGCGGATCGCGGCCTTCAAGCCGGCTTCCTGCCAGCTGAGTTGCTCGCGGCCTGGAAAGACAATTTGCAGATCACCCTCACGCTCCAGGTAAGCGGCCGTTTGCGGAGGGGCTTTCAACAGGTACACGGCGGTAACTTCCAGGGGCCGTTGAATCGACTGGTCAGCACGCTGGAAAGAGGCCCCCCGAATCCCAATCCTCAGCTTTCCCCCCCGCGCTTCAAACACGATGGGGCGAAGCCGAGCGAATCGGACGGTAAATGGTTCATCGTCGGGCTCTTCTGCGGCCGGTTCGATTCCCAACTGACGGATCAAGTCGCGGAGCTGCGTGTTGTTCATCGTCCGCCCGGCGAATAAGGGCGTCGATAGGTTGTGAACCAGAGTTTCGTGCACTTGGATCGTCGCCGCGCCCGGCTGGATCTGAGGCGCGGACTGTGGCGCGCCCAGTTGTGTTGCATCAGCGAATGTCCCCGCGAAGCGGATGCCCATCCGGTCACTGGACCAGTGTTGCTTAGGCTCCGACAGCCCCAATCGGGAAAGGACCGTCGTGATCCGTGGTTGTCGGTCGCGTTGCGCAAGTTGTTCCTGCACGCGACCATCAAACTGTTCCGCGATGCGGCGGCGCATCCGCGAGCTGGCAATCGCGTTGACCTGAGCCTTTTGCCGCGCGGCGCGCTTCGCTGCAATCTTCCGCACCAGTCGCATCGGATGCTCGATACTGAGCAGCTTCGATTCGAGTTCACCCGTGACGGATGCCATGGTCGTTTGGATCTCGCTGCCGTCAAAGGTCAAAATCTTTGTCGCATGGACGTTGGCGTGACCAGTCGATTGCAGTTGAACCGGACCGTTGTACCCACGATTGCGACTGTCGAAACTGCCGACCAGGCGAACCATCAGCTGCGCGCGGTCGAAGCATTCGATCGGTTCGATTTCGACTCCCCCACGCAGCGTGCCCGTTCCAACGAAACGCGTTCCCAGAATTGTTTCCCGGACTGGTTGGGTCTCGTCCACCGCCCGCGATGCTGCCCGCGACAACAATCCCGAGTCGATCGCCACGACCAGATTGGAATGGGAGTGGGTGCGGCGGAGCGCTGAAAGCAGTTTCGGTCGTTGTCGCGCGTCACTGATCAACTGGGCAATCCGCGACGCATAGTCGCTCATCAAGGCAGAATCCACCACCGGGGCGCGAAGCGTCTCCGAAAGACGGTCCACCTGAGCATCGACAAGTGCCGATTGATTCGTACGACCGGCATCTTCACGGACGGCTTGCTCGTACTGATCAACGGCAGCACGCCAGCGGCTGATCGCCGGCAGTTCCAGCCCCGCGGTGTTGCGTCGGAGTCGAATCGCGATTCGGTTGAGCAGCTGTTCCCGCTCGCCGGGGCTCATGTCATCTGCCAACAGACGATCGATCTCGTCCAACAGCAGATAACTCTGCCAGCGACGCTGATTTTCCTGGCTTGTCCGCCCGGCCAAAAACCGCTCAACGCCCTTTTTTGCCGCGCGAAGCTCGTCGGCGGAATGCCCAATCTGCGGCACGCGAGACGGATCCCAAGGCTCGACAGTCGGCTCCAAGAGCGGCAAGAGAACGTCCTGCTGGGCCACGCAGGCCCGGCCTGCACCTGCCAATCCGATGCAAAAAGCCATGACCCCTAAGGCTCGCCCCGCCATCCGTCCGAGCATGCTTCCGATCCTCTTCCAGGCCGCAGAACCCCCCGGTCGCCCCTAGTCCGCCAGCGAACCACGGAGCCATCGGTAAACCTTCAGCGATTCTAGGCGGAACAGGTTGGGTTTGATACCTGAGTAAAAGAGGCTGATCTTGCCCTTTACCGGACGCACCTTGTACTGAATTACCGCCGGCTGCCGAGAGGAAGCGTAGCGGTGCCCCGTCGGGGCGAGGGGGCTGCGAAGAACATCCCCAGATACTCGCGCGTGCGCCGAGGCCAAAGCCCATCGATACGGCGACAACCGTCCGGACAGCCCAGGCCGTCTTGGCTTGCATCCGCGGCCGTCGAGCGGATCGATCGCAGGCAGGACGATCACGAAGTGTGGCAGTCGGCGCAACTACAGGCTGGGACAGGTGAGCAACTGCGAAACCGAGATCGGCAATCCGCGGACCGGTAAAGAGCCATTGGATTGCCAGCAGCCGGTGGCCAGCATCATTGTTTCTACATACGACCAGCCCTCCTCGCTCCGCTTGTGTTTGTGGGGTTTGTATGCACAGACGGTTGGAAACGTGGAGATCATGGTCGCCGATGATGGATCGGACGGGCGGACGGAACGCGTGGTGCATTGTGGTGAGTTCCGTCACATGCGGATCCGACATCTGTGGCAGCCCGACCAGGGGTTTCGCCGCGGCCGCGCCGTGAACTGGGCGATCGCCGAAGCCCGCGCGTCCTATCTGATCTTCATTGATGCGGATTGTGTGCCGCGGGCAGATTTTGTGGCCCAGCACCTGCGATGCCGTCGCGCGGGTTACTTCATCTCGGCGGGACGGGTCCATGTTCCAGATTCAATTCACAGCGGCTTTACGCCAAGGGATGTGATCTCCCAACGCGTGTTCGACCCGCACTTCCTCGGAACGCAACACTCGATGCTGCGTCGGTATCGGTGGCGATTGAAACCGGGACGCGCCGAGCGGCTTCTGAACCTGCTGACATATCGCCGCGGCGTCTTTCATGGATCGAACGCGTCGTGTTGGCGTTCCGACGCGCTCCGCGTGAACGGGTTCAACGAGTCTTTCAGTTGCGGCAGTGATGATCGCGAGTTCGGCGCCCGCCTGTGGAACGCCGGGGTCCGTGCACGCTGGCTGAAATTCTCCTTGCTGCAAATCCACCTCGACCACGCCTATCGTTATGACTTGCAACAGTCCACCGCGAACCGCCGACGCTTCAAGCAAATCTGGCGGTCGGGAGTTCGCCACACGACCCCGGGTATAGATACTGTGGTCGAGCGGGTAAACCGGGAACTGGCGATCTATAAGGGCCTGTCGCGCGCCGCCTGAGCAGCCTCAAGGACTCCGCCCTAACACGATGGCCGCACTCCTTTGCTCTAGCCGGTCGCTGTCCCCGGCAGGCAAGGACGTGCGATTGCGGTTATGCTGTGGTCCGTCATTCAAGGGTGAATGCCGATGGCCGGACAATGGGTTGAGATTGAGTTTGATTGCCTGCCCTTGCGCAGTCTGCCGCGATTGGCAGTTCCCGAAGATGCCTCGCCCGGCTTCGCTCGTTTGGTCGGACGTATCCAGGCGGCTTTGGACCAGCATGGCACCTACAACACGTACTTCTTGCATCGAGCCAAGTGCATCTTTCACCTGACCAACGATCCGCAAGTCGGGATGCTTTCCTATACGTTCGAAGGGACGATTCTGACCGACGCCGATGATCGAAAGGCGCGAACCTGCGACCTGGCGGTCACCTTGCATGGGGAAACCTGTGATTGGCTGACCGAGCCAGTCGTGCAGTGGTTTCAGGAGTCGGTACCGCGGGCTGTCATGGTGGAGTTCGATCGTTATATCGCCGCGGGTGACCTGGCACGGACGGAAGCACGACTGCGTGAGCTTCAGGCGCGGACGGATGAATCGGGAGGGTTTGTGGGAATGTACCTGTAGACTCTTCCGCTGATCGTCGTAGGCCCCCTGCCCGCATTCTCATGCCTGCCGATCATCGGCGGCAAACTGACTTGAACGTCGATCGGCAGGTCAGCCAGTCAGCGCGACTTGCGCTTCTTATTCGACCGTTCTTGTAAAGGCTGTTGGCTGGACCACCATCCCCGAAGTTCTTGGGCGCTGGGATGGCCAAATACGCGAAACTTCTTGATCGAACCGGTTGCATCGTCGTACAGCAGCATCGTGGCGGGTGAGAGTCGCGATGCGTCGGCAGCATCCATCAGTTGCGCGGAATCGTTGCCGTTCATCTGACCCAGCAGTCGCGACTCGAAATCGTGTAGGCTGGCACGCGGCAACCAGCGATGGATGGATTCGGCACTGGCCACTGCCAGCAAGCAATAGAGATTGACCGCTGGTCCGTCGCGCAACAATCGCTGGAACAGCTGGGCTGGTTGAGGCGGGCCCGGCTCGAACGAGAAGGCCGCCGAGTCGTCGTGCCGAAGCTCTCGGAAGCGGTCCAGCCCATCGATCACCATGAGGCGCCGTGCTGCGGGTTCGGCTTGAGAGCTGGTAAGCCGCATTTCCAGTTCCTTGACCGCCTCCCTGATCGCCACTCCACAGTCGCGCGGGCGAACAACTTGCAATGGAATCCCGGCTTCCTGAATCAATCTCAGCGCTCCAGGCGATTCCTGTTCTCGCCGACCATCCCACCACTGCACCGTAACGGGAGAACGCTCGGAGACGGGGCAATCCGCCAGCAATGTGGTCACATAAGTCGCAAGCAGATCCTGACGCAAGCCGTCATCGTGACTGACCAACAAGACATTGCGGCCTGGTTGCGGGGAGAGTTCCAGTGTGACGGGCGGTCCGATCGCTACCGCTTCACCGCAGATGCCGACCCAGCCTGTGGCGGATTTTGGATGCAGCAAGACCATGGATTGCCAGCGCGCGGGCCGGTGACCTTCGAAGATGACGGGCGGTTCCCATTGCCCTTCGATCGACGTATACCGTGCCCGCAACTGCGAGAGATGCTCGCGCTGTACATCGCTGGAGAGCCATGCCACTTGGAATGGCTGGTTTCCCTCGATCAGCCCGCCGCTGTCGTTGTAGATCGCTTCACCAGGGCGATTGAGCAGCCGGGCGGACGGGTTATCGTCCGCCAGGATCGCCGCTGCGTCGGCTTCACTGGAGGCCAATGCAATGCGGATCGCCATCTGACCGAGCGTCGCCCGAGGCAGCGAATAGGCCCCCGCCAGTGATTGACTGGCCAGAACCACGTGGATTCCAAACGAACGCCCCTGTCGCACGAGTCGGTCGAGCAGCAACGCGCCGTCTTGTGCCAGGCGGTCATCGCGGACGAATAGCTCCTGGAACTCATCGATCACCAGCAGGATCCGCGGCATCGCCTGACCCGTTTGGCGGCGGTATGCCGATAGATCCGATACGCCTTCACCGCGGAACAGACTGCCTCGATCCGTAAGGATGCCGTCGAGACGCTGCAGGACGCTGTGACCGAACTCTCGTTCACTTTCAATGCCGATAACGCGGACATGAGGGATCGGCAAATCCGCATACGGTTTGAACTCGACGCCCTTCTTGAAGTCCAGAAGATAGAGTTGCACTTGGTCGGGGCCATACCGAACGGCAGCCCCGGTAATCAGAACATGCAGCAAGTTGCTTTTGCCCGAGCCCGTTTTGCCTGCGACGAGCACGTGCTGTTGGGTCGCGGAACCCAGTCGCAGCCACTGGGTTCGTTGGGCTCCTAACCGACCTAGCGGAATCGCAAGTCCGGCGGCGCTGTCGGCGGCGGTTTCCGTGAGTGTCGTACTGGAAAGCACCTCGTCAAACGGCACGGATACACGCGCCGCGGCAACGGCCGCCTGGCCGATGTCGTCGAGCATTTTCGTCAGACGAGCACCGGAAATCCCTGGGTCGGTAACCAATGGAGAATCATCCAACCCGGGCTCCGTGTGCCACAGTCGACCGCCATCATCCATCCGCAAGTGAAGCCATTGGCTTTCCTGCAGGCGAGTCAGCTCCGTGGGCCATGGCTGTTGATCCTCACGAACGATGATCAGGATCAAACCGGCGCGAAGCGCACTGGCAGCAAGGCCCTGCAGATGAGCGGCTGCTGCTGCCGTCAATCCGTGCGGCGCGCCGAGCAGAACCACCGCGCGATAGGGTTCGGCCAGTGTACCTGCTTCCTCGTTGTATTCGGCAAGGGTCCGATAGCGATCGCGGAGTTGCGTCTGAACCACGGTCTCCACGTGGTGCGTCAAGTCGTTGAGCCGTTGCTCAATCTGCTCGGGACGCGTCCAGATCCGATGACTGACCAACTGGGGATCATGATCGGCCAGCACCAGCAACGGCGCCAGCGATTCGCCGCGCCCCAAGGCGTCGCATAACAGGAATCGCACCCGTCCAGGTTGCATTCCCGCAAGCAAGCGAGCAGCCAGGTCGATCACCAGCTGCGTGGCCCGCGCCGACTGCGCGGGAGGCACATCCAACAGCAGCCCTGCATGCAAACGATGATCGACGACCACCGACAATGAAGCGTCGATGGCCGGAGGATCCGCGGTAACGGAACGTCGGGCCACGGGCAGTCGTGTGAACGCTTTCTGTGCTGCAGCGATTCCTTCACGGACTGAGGCGTACGGGGGAAGCGATGCCTCGGCAAGCTCTGACTCCCGTCGGATTCGCTCCACCGCTCGCAGCAGTGCGGTTTCCGTGCGCTGCAGTAACCTGGCCTTCTCCCGTGTTTGCACCTCGCAGAGCTGTGCATGAAGAGACTCATGCCGGGAACGCAGGTCAGCCAACAGCTGGTCGCGGGACTGCTGCCAGGCATGCAGCGCGGTTTGCAGTTCGCTCTCCACTCGCTGACTTGCGCCGGCATATTCCTGCGATGTCTGGCGCATTCGCTCCTGCACTTCGCCGCGTTGGCGATTCTGCTCGGCTCGGTGTTGCTCTTCGAAGGCGGCCTCTCGTTTCCGGAACGAACTCAGCAGATCGTTGCGGGCCTGTTGGTGTTCCTGTTGCAGTCGCTGCAGTTGCTGAGCTGCCGAGACGCGCGGTGCGTGTTCGGCAGCTTGTGCGCGGGCTCTCGAGTGCTCATTGAGCGCTTCCAGTACAGGTAACCAGCGCCGCGTATGACGACGAAGTCCCGGTAGAGCTGCCAGGTACAGCACGGTTCCCATGAGCACCGTGCCAATCAGCCCGCCCAATCCCCAGACCAGTAGTGGCTTGGGACTCAACCACCAACACCCAACCAGCCAGCTCGCCGCGATCACCAGCATCCACAGGGGAAAACGATAAGTCTCAGTCCAAGCAGCGATTCGGTTCTGCCGCATCCTGGCCAGGATCTCGGCGGCCATCTGCCTGAGTTGAGCCTGATCTTGTGAATCGTTGAACGGCACCCCGTAGCGTGCGGCTTGTTCGGGTCCCGGGCCTGAAAGTTCCGCATCGGACAATCGTCCCAGCCGTCGCAGCGCGAGGGCTCGCCCCTGCTCGACGAGTTGTTCGATCGGCGCGCGCGTTCCACGGAGCCGCTCGAGCTCGCGTTCCAGTTGACGTGGAATCTGTTCGCGCTGCAGTGCCTGGGCTTGGTCCAGTTCCTGAACGGCGCGCTGCCGTTCCTGCTCCAACTGGCTCCGACCGGCGGCGATCGCCTTTCGCATCTTGATGGACAGGTCAACCAACCGCTGCTGCAAGCTCAACGATTGACGCTCATAAGCCGCCACCGCGGATTCGTCCGACGCATCCGAAGAACTCAGCACTGCAATCCGTTGCTGCTCGGCGGTTTGTTGCTGTTCTGAGGTCTCGACGGACAGGCGCTCGGCCAGCGCTTGTTGCTCCAGGGCGTGCCGCTGCTCGAGTTGCTCTCGCCGCTCGGCAGCCTGTGCACAACGTCCGCGGATCCCCTGGACCAGCCGTTGTTGACGAATCGGGGATGTGAGGCCTAACGGCATTGCCGGAGAGCTCCCTCGAACGTTGGACGGGTTCTGCTACCACGCAATGCGAGGTAGTCGTTCCGTCGAGAGAAATTTCCTGTCCTGGCCGAGGAAAGACTTGTTCGCCACCGGTGCGATCCATGCGAACCACGAAGGGGCTGTACCGCCTTGCAACGGGGGACGCCATCTCGAAGGGGTTCGGATCCGCGTCCGGCTCGCGTGTTTGCCACGAGCATGGTGCCTCCGTCGCGGCGGTGGTTGCTTGATGGAGAGGAGTGCATGGATGGGCGGTTGTGGGATTCAGTGGAAGGCGGATCGATCCGGATCGTCTAACGCCACGGCGGCCCGGCGTGCCGCGTCTCCGAACTCCGCGATCGCGGAAGCGGCCTGACTGAATGCAGCCGGCAGTGGATCGACGAACTTCTGTTCAAACTCGCGGGCTCGTCCATCGCGCCAGTGCTCTGCCGCGGACAGCCAGGCACGTTGCAGCTCAAGGGCCAGCTCTCGCATCTGGCTGTCGCCGTCGATGAGGCGGCTCAGCGCCGGGTCAAGCCAAGTCATGGGGAAACCTGCGGGGTGGGGGGTGGAGCCGCTTCCTGATAGCGATCAAGAAGTTCCAGCCATCGATCCAGCAGGGCGATGCCGCCGGGGAGCTGTTGTTCAGCGACCGCGTGCAGCGGTCCCATGTGGCCGACGAAACGGTCGAGTTCGCGCTGCATCTGCCGAGACCATTCGCGACAGGCGAGGATTCGTTGTTCGCAGAGCTGCGTGCGGCGCCTTGCAACATGAAGCAAATGCCGCGCATCGCTTGAACCTGGGGCAACGGATTCCGAACTGGCGATCTGCTTGCGACTGAGTGCCTCTTGGGCCGCCTGCAATCGCCGCTGGCTGAGCTCCAGTTCGCGTTTCCAGTACACCGCCCGCGACTGAGCAATCTCGTGGATGACTCGTTGGGCAGCGGTCAACAGTTGGAATCGCACCTCTGCGATTCGATCGGCCGATTGTTGAAAGGCGAACCGAAGTTGCCGCAGGGCATTGATGTCGCGGACGTCGCTACTCATCGGTTTGTGGATCTGCTGACCGGAGATGGAAAAGCGGCTGCAGTACTTCCGAACGTCGTGGACTGGTGGTTTGGATACTGTGGCACAGGGCTGGGCGAACCATGCGTTGGTGGCTTACCCGCGGAGGTAGGCGTCAATTTCATCTGCCTTGCGGAGCAGGTAGGGAACGTGGCTTCGCGCTCCCTCCAGGAACCGCGCCAACTGCCGCAGCTGATCTTCGAACTCAGCTGCAAACTTGTGGTGCTGTTGATCGCGCCACGTTTGCGAGAGCTGGATCATCTGCGACCCCAATGAACTGGACCGTTGCTGCAGCTCATCGGTGAATGCGCGCAGAGCCCCGGCAAACTGTCGAAGGTGTTCCGGATCAACGATCGCTTGCGGCATCTTGCGACTCGAAAACGTGGGGAGCGTCACAGACCAGTTGGCGGAGTGCCGGCAACTTGGGGTCGTCGGGGGAGAGCTGTTCAAAGGCCGCCAGATAGCGAGCCGCGCTGAGGCTGAGCCCCAATCGACCAGCAAGGCTGGTTGCTGATGCGAGCGCTGCGCAGCGGACTGTTCGGGGGATCGCAACGGCGCGGCGGATTCCAGCCGCGCGGTAGGCGGCCAATGCTTCCAGCGGTCGATGCATGTCTTCCAGACACTCGCCACGAAGCAGCCAGGCGGTTGGACCCTCGGCGCGGTCTTCCAATGCGGGATTCAGTGCATCGATCGCCTCTGCCGGTCGACCCAGCTCACGCAATGCACGGCCCATCACCACACACAGATGATGGTCGCGCGGATTGCGTTGCAAGCGGGCACGCGCGACTTCCAAGCGACGATTCGCCCACTCGAGTTCACAACGTTCCACTTCTTCATAACTGGCAGGATCACCGCGAAGTTCCTGGACGCGCTCCGCCTCGCGGAGTCGCTGATAGCTCCGCTCCAGTCGTGCCTCTTCATACTCCCAGATGACCGAGGGCTCTTCCGGCAGAATCTCAACCGCCCGTTCCAAGACGCGAATCGCGTGAGGCAGACGATCTTCTTCGCGGTAAATCCGGGCCAGCTCGATGTAAGGCTGTGGATCCGCTGTGCCTTGTCTGAGCAGCTGCTCCAGTTCCTGCCTGCGGTGCAGTACAGGAGGACGCGGAGCAACATCGGCTTCCCCGTCCTGTCCATCCTTTGCACTGGAATCGCGGATCAACAACTCGTCCGGTGCCACCGGTCGCCAGGCACCGCCGGCAAGCGGACCGCTCGTGGGGCGCGACGGTCGACTGGACGAAGTCATGTCGCGACTCGCGAGGCGCGGTGGAATAGCGCGGATGAAAATCACGTCCGGCCGACCCGCAATGGGCAGAAAGGAAGCCGGTTCGAAACGCTTTCGACTTGACCGCTTTCTTATTCTGATTCAACTCAGCGCGGACGGTCAATTAAACCCCCGGGCCGGGTCTGCGGATCGCCGGCCTGCGACGAAAGCGGAATAGCGGTTTAGGAGCCGTTGGCCTGCGGGGATCCCGGCGGAAGGGGGGACGACTCGGTGGGCTGTGCAGGATGAAAGTGGCGGCAACCATGGACGGGTTGCGGTGGATACTTGGGCCAGTTTGGATCGGACAGCCCGCGCTGACACATCGCGAACACGGACCCGCGGCCGCTGACAACACGCTTGACGGACCGGCAACGCCAGCAGTCGCTCTGCGGATACGGAAGGCGGGTCACGGGAAAGTCCGCAGAGCCAGACAATAGGAAGATCTCCTCCGGGCAACGGTTGCAGGCCTTGTCCGCGTCCCGGTGGTGCAAAAAAGCTCGGAGACTTCCCGGCGTGGCCTACCGTTCAACCAATTCGGATACATTGGGCTCCCATTCACAAGTTAGTCCGTTGCCAAGGGCTTCAGTCGAGAGGGCGTCATGGGACTGGATGAATTGCTCAAGGAAGTACTCGGCGGATTGATGAAAGGGCGGCCGCCAGAGTCCAACGAACCGCTGCCGTCCGACGGAGCGGAGCCGCAGAGTGACAGCGTCGGCGGACCATTGCACTCCGTCGTGCAGGTTGTGGCGCTTCGGCAATCGACGTTTGGCGGCCTGTCTTCGGCCTGGACAGGTTCGGGATCGATCGTTCACCCGGCGGGCTTGGTGTTGACCAACTGTCACGTCGCTGCGCCCCAAGAGATGGGAATTCGAGCTCCCGCTGCCAACCGGCTGGCGATCGCACTGACGGAACGATCCGATCAGCCTCCGGCGATCAGTTACTTCGTCGATCTGGTCGCGTTCGATCCGCGGCTGGACCTGGCCGTGTTGCGCATCGTGGCGGATGTCCGTGGACGCGGGATTCGAGAACTGAACCTGCCCTGTGTTGCGATCGGCGATTCCGACCGCCTGCAGTTGGGAGATCGTCTGTCGATTTTCGGATACCCGGGGATCGGCGGCGAAACGGTCACGATGACTTCGGGCTTTGTCAGCGGTTTTTCTCGCGAAGAAGGTGTCCAAAGCAATCGGGCATGGATCAAAACCGATGCCACGATCGCCGGTGGCAACAGCGGCGGGATGGCGGTCAACGAACGTGGCGAACTGGTTGGAATCCCCACGCAGGCTGCCGCGGGTTCGGGGGTCACGCCCGTGGATGCTCGGCCGGTGTTTGACACCAACCGGGACGGCCGCATCGACGAACGCGACGCGCCCGTAGCCGTCGGCGGGTTCATCAACGGGCTCCGACCCATTCGGCTCGCGTATCCCTTGCTCGAAAAGGCCGGGATGCGGATTGCGCCTGGGCAGCGGAATCAAGAAACCCGTTCGACTCCGGTGACACCTCCACAAACACCGATGCCCCCGCAAGCCAGTCCCCAGTTCAGCGACTTGCTGTTCAGCACGCAAATCCTCGACGACGGTCGCCCCGTCAATCCCACGACGCGCGTGGTCGGGGAAGTCCAAGACGTGTATGCATCGTTCGAATATCGCAACATTCCTGCCGGGACGCCCTGGTCCGCGCGGTGGATGACTCAAGGCAAGGAAGTCATCAAGCAGGAGGGCCTCTGGGACGAAGGACCCAACGGGCGGAAGGCTGTGAAGATCAGTAATCGTAAGGGGATTCCCGATGGAGATTACGAGTTAGAACTGACTTTAGGAGGCCGCTCGGTCCTGCACGGACGGGTCTCGGTGGTCGGCCGCGATGAGGAAGCCGACAGCCAGATCTACGGCCAGCTGGTCGATGGTCAGACGGGGCAAGGCATCGCCAACGGATTGGTGCTCGTGTTGAAGCCCGGGGTGGACCTCAATCGATTCATGCGATCGAACGATCAATCGTTGCTCTATACCTCCACCGAATCGAACCGCGACGGTTCATTCACCTTGCCCAAGCAGCTTCCCAAAGGGAATGCATACAGCTTGATCGCATACGCGCGCGGCTATGCGCCGGTTGCCGTCGAGAACGGACTGAGCGTTACCCAGAAAGCCCCCGAGAAAGCGGATGTTGGTCAGATTCCATTGAATCGGGCCTGATCGCGAACGACGATTTCACTTTCGGCTGCTCCGAGCGCAGACCGCTTCCATAGGCAGGAATGACGCATGTCTTACGGACGATATCCCGATCCACGTCAGCAGGCTGAGAATGATCAACCACCGCGCCGTGCAAGCGGTTTTGGATGGTTGCTGATGCTCGGCTTGATGGCCGTGATGTTCATGTCCTTGATGAATCGGGCACAGCAGGAACCCGCCACGGCCCCGCCACTTCCTACGCCCGCACCCGAGCCGCAACGCGGAGCCGGGCCTTTTCCGCGGATTCCCGGCGGGCCCCTGGATCAAGCGATCCCGCCCATCGGCGGATCGCCCGAGCAAGGAGCTGGCTCCGCAGCGAAGCCTCCGAGCGGCGGTATTCCAAGCGCTGGTACAGCGAGCGGCCAGGGAGCGACCAAGCCGCTGGAAGGAACCCAGGGTGATTGGTCCATAGAAGAAGTGAAGTCGGACCAAGCCGCCGCAAATCGTAGCGGCGTGACTCTGAGGTTGCCCGCACAACCGGCGGTTCCCAAGCGACTCGACCGAACAGAGAAGGGAGATTGGTCGATCGAAGAGGTGAAGACTCAGAAGCCTTGAGCGGACTGCGGGCGAAGCATTTCAATCTTTGTTTTGTTCGCGCGGATAGCGGCGAGCCTCCCGGGTCTTGCGCCTTCATTTAGACGCTCAAGGATTGATCGGTTCGTTGAACTAGCGCTGGCGCAGCAGGTGGAGATCATCATCTTCCAGAAAACGCGGCGCGGCGGCGATCTCTTCCACGGGCATACCCAACCCGTTGCAGTGCTGGCGGAGGCGTCGCGCCTGTTCTGATCGGGCGATCACACAGTGACCTGCCTCAAGCGCTGCGACGGCCTCTGGCAGGTCATTGCTTCCAAGCTCAGGGATCGGACGGCCCGCGTAGAACACCCAACTCGGCTCACCGCCTCCCAACGCGACATACTGCTCGGCGGGAAACTTTGTGAACCGTTCGACCAGCATGGTCAGATCCGAACGGCTGCGGCTCGCCAACGCCGGGCCAATCGAAAATAACAGCGCTACCATGATCGCCGCGCCGACTGCGTAACTGCGGATTGCCAGTTGCGTTTGTCCCCGACGGGCTAATGCAAGTCCCAGCAGGCTGCCAATCAATAGGGCAAAGCCAACCAGTACCAGAGGCCTTAGCTCCGGTAGCGGTGGCATCGAGAGTCCGCCAAGCGCAAGAACGATCGCCAGGCCCACTGCCGAGCCCACGCCAAGCCCGGCCAGCAACCAGCGAGGTTGGGCAGCCTGCGGTTGTGACGCAACTTGCCATAGCCAGTGGCCGTAGATCAGTGCCAATGCCGGGTAACAGGGGGTGACATAACTGGGGAGTTTCGTCGCGGCAAAGGAGAATGCAGTGACGAATAGACCGATCCATGTTGCGGCAAGGATGAGCATCGGCCGCGCCCTTGGATGGCGGCGTCCCAAGTCCCACGCACGGAGCGCCACGGGCAAGGCGAATGCGGACCACGGAAACGTTCCAACCAGAATCGCTCCCACATAGAACAACGGACCAGGACCCGTGTGTCCCTCCATCGCTTGGAGTGCTCGGCTCATGTTGTGCTGAAAGAAGAACTCATGGAGCCATCTTCCATCGGTCGCCAACGCGACCGCCAGGTACCAGGGACCGGCAACCAGCGCGATACTCAAAATGGCCCACGGCAAATGCAGCGATTGCAAGGCACGCCAAGCGCCGGCCAACATCCGACGCGCTCGATCGGCCACCGTTGTGGCGTGATGATCCATGCTCAATGCCCGCGACCACTCACAACAACCAATGATCGCCATCGGCAGCACAATACCCACCGGTCCTTTTGCCAGTGCCGCAAGTCCCGAGAATGACCAGACGAGGCACCAGCGGGCAGTCGACAGTGGAACCGGCTCAAGCGAATAGAACCCGTTGTCATCTGGCAGTGGAGACCTCGGACGCCAGGCAGCGCCCGCCCAGATCGTGATCGTCCATGCGGTCGTTGCGATCAACGCAGCGTCAGGCGTGGCGGCCCGACTTGCCATTGTCATCAAGAGCATCGTGCTCAGCGCAAAAGCCGACCATGCAGCGCCGACGGCAGTCATGAACGTGCGTGCCAAACGATAAACGGCAATCACACTGGCCAAGCCGAACAAGGCGGATGGGAGCCGCGCCGAAAAGGCGCTGACACCGAGCAGTTGAAAAGCGAGCATTTGCCCCCAGTAGAGCAGCGGGGGCTTATGCGTCCGTAAGTCCCCGTTGAATGTAGGCACGATCGGATCGTGGCGCGCCAACATTTCGGCCGCGCATTGCGCATTGCGCGGTTCGTCGCGATCCCACAGCGGGGCACTGCCCAGTCCCGCGAGCATGATTACGGCCGCGACCAGTAGCGGCGGCACCCAAGCGTGCTGTCGGGGCAACCATCCGTGCGCCATTTCCGTCCCCGGCTCCATCCGACGTTCCACAGGCTCTCCCTGGTGGGCCCGACGCGTTGATGGGGGCTCAGGCTCAGGCCACCACTGTCGGGCGGCCCAGCATAGGAGAAACCCGCCATTCGACGCGAGGTGGAGTTTGTCGAGGAATCAAGCATCGCGGCGCGGAATCAGTCGAGACTCAGTTAGACGGCCAGACCACGACGGACCGGCAACTGGGCATGGGCGGGCACCGGGGGTCGGCATGGCCGTCAGCCACGGCATCGGACCAGAGGCGTTCTCAGCTCCGTCGCTCGGTGGTTCTGCGGCCGCGCTGAAACCCGCGGACAGCCTCCACGGTGGGACTGCACCAAGCCCCCGGTGACCTTTTTCGCTGAGCCGCCGAGCGTCGCCGACCGCGGTCCGCGCAGAAAAAACGCCGCGAGTCTACTCGCGGCGATTCATCCGGGAGCAAGACGCCGGTCAGGCGACCGGCTGCTTGAGGCTTTCGGTTTCGGTCCCGATGTCACTTCCGTCGGGCGTGGCGTCGTTGTCACGCTCGAACCAGGCATCCTGGAACTGGAGATAGCCGCCATCGCCGTTGGCGGCTTTCCGCAGGGCGACATTCGTCGTCAGGGCGATCACGGCATCCGCCATGGCGACCTCGGGATAGCAGCGCGGCTTGTTCTCAGGTGCCGGGTTGCGAATGCACCAAGCCCAGTGCTCAATTTCTTCCGTGTATCCGCGGCTGACAGGGCCGCTCTGTTCTGCCGCCTTCGCGGCCGGCGCTGAGTAGCTGCCACTGGCTTGTGTATCCAGGGCGAAGCCCCCTCCGGCCTTCTTGACGCCGACGCGGCTGGCCGTGTCGCTGTCTTTGTAAAGCATGACTTCCTTTTCTTGCTCCAGGATCAGCGTGCCCTTGGTTCCCATGACCACTTCGCCGTAACCTCCGAAGCCGTTGCCGTTGATCGTCGAGTACGTCACGACGATCCGCCGCTGTGGATCCGAGTCGTAACCGGCGAGACCGGCGGTCGGACCGCCTGGGGGGAAATCTTCCGTACGGCTGTAGTAGCCCACGTCGAATCCTTTCGGATAGGTCGGGCTGGGGAACTCATACATGCAGTACACGTGATCGTCGACTTCACGATCCTGCGGGAAGATGTAACGACCGCCGACCGCATGGACGCTCAGGGGGCGAACCTTCTTCTTTTCGCTTTCTGATTTGCCAATGTTGTGCAGGCCGCTGATGAACAGGGTCGAGGCGTCCAGCTGGTGGCTGCCCAACTCGGCCATCAGCCCGCCGCCGGTGCGATCGAACAACCGCCAACGGCAGAGCTCTTCCATCGCGGTCCGCACCCGGTCACCAAGGGTCATCGTGATGTAGCCGTGCTTCTCAGCATCGAGCGCGGCATCCGCGTTCCAGGCCGTCCACTGTTCGAGCTGCTTGCTGATCAGTTGTGCCTGCTCTGGGTCGGTTTCCGACTTCAACGCCCTGGTCAGCGAAGCGAGTCGATTCGCGATCTCATCGACTTTCTTTGGCTGACCGTCAATCCTCACGGTTTCACCGCCGGGCACCGGCATCTTCCAACTGTCTGAGGACGGCGTGTTGCCACGGTGCCACTGAGCGCGGATCGAATGTACCTGGCCGAGCAGCCCTTGCTGGATCAGGTGAATCGCGTTGTCGTAAAGCACGCTGTAGTGGCGTTGGTGGCCCGTGGCCAGCAGCAGGGGATTGCCTTTCGAATCTTTCAACTCCTGCGCGGCGCGGGCCATCACCTTGCACTGCGCCACATTGTGAGCCATCAGCTTTTCGGTGAGGACGTGCTTGCCCTTCTGCATCGCCTGGATTGCAACAGGCGCGTGCAAATGCAGCGGTAGGGCAATGATGATCGCTTCGAGCTCATCATCATTCAGCATCGCTTGGATGCCGCCATTCGTGCTGTCGTAAACTTTGATCGCCGCGCGGGCCTCGGCTTCGTTCGCAAACTTGTATTGCTTGATCAGACCGGGGCGTGCCGCCATCGCCGCGGGGCTCGACCAGTCGCCGTGGAAAGCCCGCCAGACGTTGTAAGGGCGAATGTCACAGATCGCCTTGACGGTCACATATTCCGGATTGCAGCCTCCGATCAATACGCTGCCTTCGTCTCCGGTCCCGACGATGCCGATCCGTACCGGGTCATTCAGCTTGCCGTAGCCGAACGTCAGCGCGCCCAGACCAGCGCCCGTGACGGCACCGGCACCGACCACCCCGCGGATGAAATCGCGTCGTGTGAAGCCGACCGCTTCGAAATAATTGTCGCGACCGACGGCTCGTTGATCGGGATTCAGTTGGTCCATCGTTCAGCCTCAACATAGTTCCAGAAGGATGGTGGGAAAGGGCTCGACCATTCCGCGATGCGACGGCGGAACTGGCGGTTGATCAACGCCACAGCTTTCGGATCAAAGCGTGGATGAAGAAATCGAATCCGGCATACCGGCCTGCACCAAAGCCGGCCAGTGCAAAACACGCCATCGACTCGGCCAGTTGGTAGTACGTGGAACCCGGGCCGGTGGTTGGCGGAAACTGGCTGAAGAACACCGAAAACAGGAAGCAGCCGGCCGCCAAAGCTCCGATCGGCGTCAGCACCCCCAGCAGCATGCTCAAGCCAACGATCATGTCGAACCAAGGAATGAAGGGGTTGATGAACCCGGTATCCACCAAAGCGCCCGTCCGCGGCAGGTTCAGCCGATAAACGCCCGCAGCCTGCTGCTGCGGGGTCGCAATGGAGTTCAGGGACTCTTGGTAGCCGCTCCAGATCTTGTCGATCGTCGCCAGAGTCGGCGCCGCCTTGCGGCGGATCTCTGCCTCAATCGTGTCCCGCTGTCCGCGGAGACTCGCCACACCCTGCCGCGCTGGATCATTCGCTAACGATGCCAGTCGCTTCAGCCCCAAGCTGTACTCCTTCAGGTCGCTTTGCCCGTCGGCCAGCGCCACGTCGAGTGCTTGACGGCTTCGCTCAAGAGCCGCTTCCGCCGCTTTGATCTGCGCCGCATCGAAGCCGAAGTGCTGCGCGGCTCGTTGCAGGTTGATTTGCCAAGCTTCCGTAGACGCTTTTGGGTCCAACCGGACCTGCCCGTCAAAATCCCAAACCGCGTCGTGATACAGGTCCGCAAATGGGCCTTTGGCGATCGTCAGGAAACCCTTCGCGTCAAACGTTCCCGCACGATATTTGTCCAGCCCTTCATGGAAGAAGTGCCAGCCGACAACCAGACGCAACAGGACCATCGTCAACACAGCCCAAAAGCCATGCCGGCGGAGATCGAGCGGCCAACCGACCGCAAGCCGCCACGGAGCCAGCCACAAGCGGCGCCGCCGCGATACCGATGAGTTCGAGGATTGCTCACGAAGCATGAAAGACCAGCGGTTTGGAGCCCATTGAACGAAGACCGGCCGGGCGACATGCGGGCCGAGTCGATCCCGTGGCTATGGAGAGGCAAGTATCCCCAGTGACGCGTCCGCCGAGCCCACCGTCCGCCTTTTCAAAGCGTCCGATCCCCGTCACCCGGCGACACGGACCACCCGTTGACCAACGACACCGCCAGTCGGTGACCCCTTCCGAAGAACCGACCCATCGAAACGCAGACAACGGCCACCCGGCTCAGCGGCTCAGATGCGCCCCTGGAAAATCGCCAAGCTGCCGGGGTCAATCGCCGCCCCCACAATCGGCTGATTATGGCGTCCCACCCGCCGCACAACAAGGATTAACCGCTACTGCGTATAGCGTGGTAGTGGCTTTTCGGATTGGGGGGACTGTTTTGGGTTGTTCGACAGTTCCGACTCAACCGGTCGTAGCGTTTCTACCGATTCTGACGATGGCTCCCCGACGCCTCATGGCGGGCGGTCGTGCGCAGTTTCCCTGTTGAGCGTCGCCAATCAGGCGGATGCTCGACCTGCAAATCAGTTCAGGTGGATCGATGCGATCAGGGATGAAATCAATCGATGTTCGTTCGCCGCTTGTTCGTCGATTTCGGCGGAGCCGCGGTTCGGCTCGACGGGCATCGCGGATGACGCGGTGGGTGCGGCGTCTGGCGCTGGCGATGGCGGTGTGCAGTCTGCTGGGGTTGCAGGGAATTCAGACCGTCCAAGCGCAGGCTCCGCTGCCGAATGTCGGCAGCAGTCCGGCAGCCATTGGGATGTGGGCCAACCCGGTCCAGCATGTGGCAGCGACGGACATCGTGCCACATGTTCGCGAAGTTTTGGCAGGGGCTGGGTTGCCCGCGGAGGTTTTGGCGGATCGCGGACAGAACGCGATCGTGATCCAGGGTAGTGAAGCGGCACAGCGGCTTGCCGCGCAGGCGATCGCCGCGGTGGATCGTCCCGCCGTCGCCGGACCGGTTGCGGAGCCTCCCGTGTTGATGACCTATCCGGTCGCGCCGGAGAGACTTCAGGCGGTCGCCACGGCGTTGCAGTTGGAACTGGGTCGAGGCCGGAGCAATGTGCGTATCACGGCCGATCAGCGAACCGGTCAGTTGCTGGTGATGGCGCCGCGAGCGGTTCAAGTCCAGGTCGCCGCCGCGCTGCAGGCCTTGGCTCAAGAGGCGGCCGCAATTCAGCAGACATCGGCCTTTGCTGGAGGAGAGGTGCGTCAGGGGTTCCGCCTGCAACGATCGAACTGGAAACAGTTCGAGGATGCCCTGCAGCATCTCGGGGGTGGTCGATTGGCCGTCACCACGCATCGCAACGGCGAGCTCGCCGAGTTTCAGCTGGTCGGATATTCGGGCGGCCGCAGCACGATCGAAGTTGACCGTCGAGCGAACGCGGTGACGATCGTCGCGCCTCCACCGCTGATCGGTGGCTGGGAGAAGGTGATCTACAACCTAGAGAACGGGCCGCGTGACGCGAGTGAATCGGTGGAATTGATCCGTCTGGTCAACGCCGAGCCGGCGCGGGTCCAGCGGGCGTTCGGTTTGCTGCAACAGGCTAGCCGCAACGCGGTTACTGCGGCTGCGTTCCGAATGCCTCAGGCCCCGTCGCGAAACGGGCAGTTTGTCAACCAGCAGCAACCGCCCGCCGATGGGCAGGAGCCGACCGTTGAAGAAATGTTGTTGCTGGAACAGGCTGAAGCGGCCGCGCGGGCATTGGCCGAAGCTCAGCAGCAGCAGCAGCAACCCCCCGAAGCGGGCGCGGAAGCGGGCGACGAATCGGGTTTGTTTGGCAACGTCCAAATCGAGTTCGTTCCCGAGTTGGGCGTGATCGTGGTCCGTGGTTCCAAGCGTGATGTGCAGCGCGTGATGGATGTGATCAAACAGATCGAGGAGCAGAGCACCGTCACGCAGCCCGAAGTGGAAGTGCTTGTTCTGCAGAACGCGAACAGCAATGCGGTCGCGGAAGTCGTCAACGAACTCTATGAGCAGGTACTTGCGCCCCGGCAGGGGCAGGTGAGTATCTCGGCGCTGGATAATCCCAATGCACTGCTGTTGATCGGCCGGCGCGAAGCGGTGATGGGTGTGATCGAGCTGGTCAAGAAACTGGACATCCCGGCCCAGCCCGACGCGCAGTTGCGAGTGCTTCGACTGAAGCACGCTTCGGCCCTCAATGCCGAAGAACTGGTCCGCCAGTTCTTCGTCGATCGACCGGGTACGAATACGGATCCGCGGCCGGGTTTGGGGACGCGCGCTCGCGTCGTGGCCGATTACCGAACGAACTCGCTGATCGTATCCGCTTCCCCGCGCGACCTGGCCGAAGTGGCGCGGCTGGTTGAGCAGATCGACGTCGAAAGCATTCCCGCCGAGAACGAACTCCGCGTCTTCAAGCTCCGCAACGCGCTGGCCACGGACCTGCAAAGCGTATTGCAGGCTGCGATCACCGGCGAAAGTGGTGGTAGCGGCGGAGGAGGCGGTGGTGGACCGGGCGGTCAAGCCGCTGTCCAAGGCGGGCTAGCCGACGCGTCGGGTGGACGCGTCACACCTCCCAGCACGCGTCTGTCGATCCTGTCGGTCGACGAACAAGGCAATCGCGTGATTGATTCCGGGATCCTGGCAGGGGTGATCGTCGCCGCCGACCCAAATGTCAACGCCTTGATTGTCCGTGCGCCTTCGGCCAGCATGTCGCTGGTAGCCGAACTGATCCGCCAGCTCGATTCAGCGCCCGGGGCTGAAAGCGCGATCAAGGTGTTTGAAGTTGAAAACGGCGATGCGACCAGCCTGACGGCCACTCTCCAGGAACTGTTCGGGCTGGCGGTCACGGCCGGTCAGGGTAACACAGGCGGCTTGTTTGGCTTCAACCAGGCAGCCCAATTCGGCGCCGTCACCGGCGGCGATGAAAGCTCACTGATTCCGCTCCGCTTCAGCGTCGACGTCCGAACAAACTCGATCATCGCCACCGGATCGCAATCCGATCTGGAGGTGGTCGAGACATTGCTGACGCGGCTCGATACGGAAGGCTTCTCCACTCGCAACACGGAAGTCATCTGGCTGCATAACGCAAGTGCGCTGGACGTGGCCGCGGCTCTGCAAGACTTCGTGCAGCAGCAGATCCAGCAGTTTCAGAACAATGCGCTGTTCAACCAGCAGCTCGGGCCGTTCGAACAGCTTGAGCGGAATGTCGTCGTCGTGGCTGAGCCCGTCACGAACAGCCTGGTGATCAGTGTCAGCCCGCGGTTCTACGACAGCATTCGGCGGGTGATCGACCAGCTTGATCGGCGGCCACCGATGGTGCTGATCAAAGTCCTGCTGGCCGAAGTCACGCTTCGTGATGGCTTTGAACTGGGAGGTGAGTTCGGCATCCAGGATTCCGTGCTGTTCGATCGCGGGGTTGCAAACCCAGGCGACCCGGCATCGAATCCTGGGTTCAACTTCATTCCCGGCCTTGGCACACCCAACTCAAACACATCGTCACAAAGAACCGTCGCCGCGCAAGGCGCAACTTCTTTCCTCCTGAACCGAGCCAGCGAAATCTTCGACTACGGAGGGTTTGTCTTCTCTGCGGCCAGCGATTCGGTCAACGTTCTGTTGCGGATGCTGCAGGACTCGGGCCGGCTGGAAATCCTCGCTGCGCCCAAGATCATGACGCTCGACAACACCGAGGGCTTCGTGCAGGTCGGTTCGGTGGTCCCGCGCCCCACGGGGGTCAGCAACACCCAGAACGGAACGGTGGTCACGACCACGGACACCGACGTGGGTCTGATCCTCCGCGTTCAACCGCGTGTGGGTCCCGACGGCTTGATCCAAATGAATGTCGATGCGACTCGAAGCCGCGTCGGACCCGAAGAAGAAGGGATCCCCATCGGCTTTTCGACGGTCAATACCGGCGGAATTGGCGGTGCGCAGTCGGAAGTCATCCGCAGCCCGCAGATCGAAACAACGCGAGCGCAATCGGTGATCAGCGCCTACGACGGCCAGACGGTCGTCTACGGAGGTCTGATCACGAAAGAACGACAACAGAACTCGCGGCGAGTGCCTTGGCTCTCGGACATTCCCATCCTGGGAATCTTCTTCCGTTATGACCGAGAGATCGAACAGCGGACCGAGTTGCTCGTGGTCCTCACGCCGATGCTGGTCACCAGCGAATCGGATCTGGAAGAAATCAAACTGGCGGAATCCAGCCGAATGAGCTGGTGTCTCGCCGAAGTCCTCGAGATGTATGGCAACTATGGCTTGAGCCCAGGCCATGGTCTGTGGGGACCGGCCGTCGCGCCGGTGATTTATCCGGACCTCGCGCCCACCGTGGACGATGCCACGATGCATCTGAACCCCGAGAACTTGTTCCCACCATCAGGAGATGGCTCCGGGGCAGGGCCGGTCTACATGGAAAATGGTGAGGTGATCTATCCCGAGGGAACGCTGCCGATGCCGGTCGAAGGCGGGTGGCCCTATGACCCGAACAGCCGGATTCCGAAGTATCCCGAAGGCGGTCATCCGCGACGCCCTTACGGCTCAACGTCAACGATCGCCCCGGACTACCCGCAGCAGTATCCGAACCAGTGGAATCCTGACTCTTCGTTCCCCAACCCGAATGTGCCCCATGGAGCGACGGCCGATCCATACGGACAGCCGCCAGTCATCACCGAACCATTGCCGCAGGGTTACCAGCCGACGCCTCCCGGAACCTACCCCGACAACCGGGGCGCGATCCTTGAACCGGCTGTCGTCAATCCGGTGACGGGCCAAGTCGATGGTATTCCGCCGTCCAACTTCGTACCGGTTCCCCCTGCGCCCGACCCTCGATTGCAACCCGCTCGATAAGCCTCAGGGATGATTGGGCGACACACTCGGTTCCCTGGCGGTGCGCCTCGATTTGTCGCTCGGCGCGCCAGCTCATCAGACGCTTGCAGTCCAACGCGATCACTCGACCTGCGCAGATTGGGACTTCGACAAATGAAGATAAACCTGCGGACGAACTGGGTATGGCTGCTGGGCGTGCTCCTGCTGCTGCCTGGCAGTGGGTGCGCTTCACTGACCAGCCGGGAAAAAGAGTGGCGATGGCCGTGGTCCGGAGACGAGCCATACCCTACGCCCACGCACATGGCAGTCATGTGGTCGCCGGACGTACTGGTCCAACCTGGCAAAACACCCACACGAGGTTTCGGCGGGCGCCTATATTTCTATGACGAGCGAAGCAAGGCAGTCCCCGTCGAGGGCGAGATCGTTGTCCACGGTTTCGATGAGTCCGTCCAAACGATCACCGACTTCCAAGGTCCCGGGGTGAAGCGATTCCGTTTCACGAAGGAACAGCTGACGTCGCATTACAGTCAGTCCGACATCGGTGCTTCGTACAGCATTTGGGTGCCCTGGGATGCTGCCGACGGGCCGGTCCAGAAGCTGACGTTGGTAACGACGTTTCGATCCACCAATGGGAAAATGTTGCAAGGCGAGCCTGCGAAACTGATGTTGCCCGGGAAAGGTGGCCCATCACCGTTCACGACGATGCCCGCCACCATGATGGGCCCCACTTCGTTGCCCACGGGACCGTTGGCGACTCGCAGCGGAAATGGCATGCGGACAACAACGATCCCGCTGACCTCTCCGTTGAGTCAGCACTTGCAGCGCTCGAACGAGATCGCACGGATTACACAGCCGGCCACTGCGCAGCAACAACCGGTGGTGCAGACGTCCGCCACAGAGTCGCTTCAGACACGGCAACGTCCGATGGCACGTCCGTTACCTGGCGGATCTTGATGAGCCGGGCGCGCCGACGTTGTCCCGTGTAGCGAGAGAGAAGACATTCGCCGGGGGCGATTCTTTTCGGGTGCGGCTACGGTTCAGTCACCGTCAACTCATTCCGCACGCTGTCGACGCCCGGTTCCAGCATCAAAAGGCGTTCAGCCAATCGCCGATCGCGATCAGTCGCCACGGTGCCGCGAAGGATGGCGGTCCGCCCGTCCATGTCGATGTTCGTGCCTGCGAACCGCGCACCGGCCGGCAACTTCTGCATGCGAGTGACGATCGCCGTGCGCCGCTCCCCGACGGGGGCGACTGCCTGAACTCCGAAGTCGGCCAGAAGGCGCGTGCGAATCGTCCGCTGGTTCGCCTGTTGGCCGCCGTTCATCCGGTTTTGGTTCCCGAAGCCGCCCATCCCGCCAAAACCCATTCCCCCAAATCCCATGCCGCCAAACCCCATCCCGCCCATGCCGAAGCCCTGCCTGCCAAGTCCCATTCCCAGACCGCTTCCAAAAGCGGCGCCGCTCTGCGCGGCAAACGCATTGCTCAATGGGCTGAATCCGAATGTCCGCGATGCGGAACGGCCGACCATTCCATCGCGTGTGACGCCCCCAGCAAACGCTTGATCAACATCCTGCACGCCGGTCGCCATCCCCTGCCCCGTTCCCTGCCCGCGTCCTCCAGCGCCCGTACCACCGCCCGTGCCACCGACCTGGGCGGAGGCCACGCTTGGCGAAATCAACACTACGGCGAGGGTGCCCATTGCAACGGTCAACGATTTCATCGATCGCACTCCTGGGCGATGGCAGCACCGTAGGGATGCTGCCGTCCGCCGTCCGTAGTTTACGCAGATTCGTTCCCCTACACCCCAGTTAAACCAGAACGGCGAACCGAGGTTCCGACCCTTCCCGCCAGACGGGCGAACGTGAATCTTCGGACAGTTCGGCTCGAGCTTTGGCCTCAGTCCACCGCGAGTTCGGCTGTCAGTACAACTTCATTTTAGAGCGTTCGACTCTGGCGGTGAAGCAATCCGTAGGGGCATTCTGCAGGCAATGGCCTTGAAACCGCCGGACCGGCGAGCGGGTAAAAACGGTTGTCGCCGGTGATCCGTGGGCCGAACTTCTGCGGCCACTTCTCGAGTCCACCGGCGGCCCAAGCCACGGTGGAGCGATCATCCTGTTGAGGAGACCTGATTCGATGTTCGGCCTGCTTTATTCTCGCGGGATGCGTCGGTCCTGGCTGGCGTTGGGGCTGCTATCGGCCTTTGGGTTGGGCCAGGCCCAAGCGGAGCGGCCGCCCGCCCCCAGATTGCTGCCAGAAGCGACCCTGGCCTACGTGCGGGTCCACGACGCCCGCGAGTTGAAGGAAGCCTTGGACCGGTCTTCGTTTGGACGGCTGGGGCGTGAACCTCAGATCGAAGCACTCGTCCGACAGCTCTATGGGTCGGCGTCCAAAGCGTTCCAAGTCGTCGAGCAGCAGATCGGCCTCTCACTGGATGAAGTGCTGGCAATTCCGCAAGGCGAACTGGCGATCGCCGTGTTCGTGCCCGCGGATGCCGCGAAGCGACAAGAGGAAGCACAAAAACAGGCGGAGAAAGAAGTCGCCTCGGAATCATCCGCCAAGCCTGAGCAGGACGAGGCCGGAGGCGCAGAAGCGACTGAACCGCGCGACGAATCACCGGAAGCCATTCGTCGGCGGATCGAAAGGCGTCGAAGACAGCAGATGGGCCCGCCGGTGGATGTGGTCGTACTGGTCGAGGCTAAAGAGCAAGTCCCCCTGCTGATGTCGCTGCTTGAGAAGGCCGAGCAGGAGCAGGTCAACAGAAATTGGGAGCGGAAAGAGGTCGAGGTCCGCGGGACGCCCATCATCAGCCTGACTCGGGGCAGTCAAGGGGCGGGGCTGACATACGGAGAACGCGATGGAGTGGTCATGATTGGCTCTCGACTGGCGGCGCTCGAGGAGGTGCTGGGCCGGTGGGATGGGACGATCAAAACCCCGTCGCTTTCCCAAAACCGGGATTTCCTGACGGTGATGAATCGCTGCGTGGGCGCCGAGGAAACGCGACCGCAAATGACTTTCTTCGTCAATCCGCCCGTACTGCTGAGCAAAGCCTTTGTGGGAATCAGCGGCGCGGCGATCACCAACATCTGGAAATCATTGGGGGCTGATGGAATCCGTGGCGCCGGCGGCAGCTATTTCCTTGGCGGCGATGAATTCGAAGGAGTGATCCACGCACACTTGGCGCTCGAAGGTGACCGGACGGGTGTGTTGGCTCTGCTTCAAGCCAAACCCACCGAACTGCAGCCTGAAGCCTGGGTCCCCGAGAATGTTTCCAGTTACACGACCCTGTCATGGGACTTTGCCAAGACGCTGGACGCTGTGCAGCGAATCGTCGATCGGTTCCTGGGCAATGGAAGCTTTGAGAAGCAAGTGCTGGCGGGATTCAATACGCAAGTCGGGCTCGATCTCCGCAAAGATCTGATCGATCAGATCTCGGGCCGTGTGACGATGATCACGTCGGTTGAACGGCCGATTCGGTTCAACAGCCAGACCACGTTCATTGCAGTGGAACTAAAAGAAGGCCACGACATGCAGCAGAAGATCGAGAAGATTGTGAACCGGATCCGTCCAGGACTTACAGCGGAAACAGTGGCCGGCGGACAGGTTTATCAGCTGGCGGAAATGAGCATCGATCGGATGCGGACACAGACGCCGACCATTGCGCTGCACGATCGCTATCTGATCTACTGCGACAGCCGGGAGCTGCTGGAGCAAGTCATGTATGCCATGGGTGGCGGAAGCGAAACTTCCTTGAGGGACTCGAAGCAGTACCAGACTGTTACGGACTTGGTGAAGAAGCAGTTGGGCGAATCCGAGCCAGTCATGTTCAGCTATTCGCGGCCCGAAGAGTCGCTCCGCATGTTCTACGAAATGGCCAACGATCCCGATAACCGAAAGTGGCTGGAAGAACTCTCGCAGCAAAATCCCTTCTTCCTGGCGTTGTATGAGGCCTTGCGCGATAACCCACTGCCGCCCTTTTCGGTCATCGAACGGCATCTGGCGCCGGGGGGTGCGTTCGTCTATGACGAATCCACCGGGTTCCACTACATGGCGTTTTCTCTGCAGCCGGCCTCTGCCAAGGAAGACAAATAGGGGACCGTGACTCGAGACCGTACCGGAGCTGCGACTTTGGGCCGCGTCCTCAATCGGCGCGGTGCAACCGGACTGGTATGCCAGATTCATCCAATCGCCGAGATTGCAGCTGCGGATGATTTCCGCAGCCAGTCGATCCGGTGTCGCGACGAGCGGTTCAGGTCGTCAGCGGCAGCGGTGTCTCGCACAGCTGGGTGTAGACCTGCGCCAAAGCGTTCCGCGGTAACGGCTCCCGCGCTGCAACGAACCAGCACGTTGCCTTTCGTATCACGCCCCGCTCAAGAAACTCCTCAAACAGGCGAAGGTACGGCGCACCGCTGTCAGGATGGAAGCCAGTGACGGACTGGTCATGTGGTGACAGCACAATGGCCGCCGGAAATGGCCGTCGATAAGTCCAAGCGGCTGGGGATATCGGTGCCGGCTGAGCGGCCGATGCGGCAACCCCCAGATCGGCCGATGAATAATGCTTCGTGAAGTGGGGCATCAAGCTCAGGTCGAGCATCGGGTGACAATCCCAGTGACTCGTCTGAACGGCAATCGTCCATTGTCCAATCCAGCGCGACTGCGAGCTTTCCAAGACGCGGACCTGTACGTGCAAGCCAAAGCGACCACCGAGCGGTTCCGGGTAGTCGGCTTCGATGTCATGCACCCGCGAATAGTGTTCCACCAACGGCGGCAAGTGGCTGTCGCCGGATGTACTTCGCTCGGTCGTCCGCAGCGCCATCAAACCGAACAAACTTTCGCCATGTGCCGGCTGCAAAGCCCACCCACGGCTTGGCTGTTGCAAGTCGGTTTCCGCATTCCACCACGGATCTTGCCAACGTGCCTGAGCACCATCCAAAGTCCAACTCATCGATTGCCTCGAACCTTCTCCGTCCGCGGCACCGCACGGTCCAGTGATCTACGACGGTCTACCGCGCGACCGCTCGCCCACATTTCAGGATAACAAGCCGGATTCCCCCAGTGTCGGCGTCGCTTCAGCCTCGCCACGCCGCTCGCCGGCAAGCTCGATAGGATAGAGGCTCGGGTTTTCCGAGAACGTTTGCTCCGTGGCAGATCCGCGCTCCGTTGCGGATTCACATCCTTTGTGGATTCGAACGGCGAATTCACAAGGTAGGGCGGGTTGAAGGTTTTGGTCCTGGGGTATTGAGGATTTCCGTGTGAGTTCAGATCCAACAACCGCCCAGCCGCAACAGGCCGGCGAGCCCTGGTGGAATGAGGCGCTGCGGGTTGCGATCGATGCGGCCCATGCGGGCGCCAATGAGCTGATGGCGCGGTGTGGCAATGCCGTCGTCCGTGAAAAATCCCCGCGCGATCTGGTGACCGATGCCGACACGGCCAGTCAAGAAGCGATTCGTACGCTGGTTGGTCGCGCGTTTCCCGAATTCAACTTCATCGGCGAAGAGGATACGGCCCAGCGCAATGGCTTTGCAGCGCCTCAGCAGGCGGACCGGCCGTGCTGGGTCGTCGATCCTCTGGACGGAACGGCGAACTACGTCCACCGTTTGCAGAACTTCGCGGTTTCGATCGCCCTGATCCAGAACGGTCGGCCCGTGGTTGGCGTCGTGCTGGATCCTGTCTACGAGGAATGTTTTACCGTGGTCCGCGGTCAGGGAAGCCGCTGCGACGAAGCACCGATCCGCGTCAGTGGCTGTGACGAGATCGAACAAGCGCTGATTGCCTTCAGCTTTTCAGCGAACGTCAGACGCGACTCCCCGGAGGTGGCGCAGTTCACCGCCTTGCTGGAGCGGGCGCAAGCCGTACGACGGCTGGGCTCGGCAGCGCTGAATCTTTGTTATGTCGCGGCGGGACGGCTGGACGGCTACTGGGCCCCCAACGTGAAGCCGTGGGATATCGCGGCCGGCGCGCTGCTGGTGGAAGAGGCGGGTGGAATCCTGACAGGCGTCTCGGGCCGCCCCTTCAACGTCTGGACCGCGAGTTGCCTGGCAGCCGCCACCGGCTCGCTGCATGAACAAATGCGGCAAGCGACCTCGATGAATTCGCCGAACCGCTGAACCAGGACCGGCCGGCCTCGCGTACCGTTCCCGGGGCCTGCGACGGTCCGGTGAACAAAGGCACTCCGAGCCTGTGGTCTGTACCGGTTACGCGGTATTTGTTGAGGGCTTTGGTCCCATTCACGGCTTCGCGGCGGGCGTCGCCCCGTCCGCCCGCCTAAGATGAAACAGGGTCGCGGCGGAGTCGCCGCGTTACTGCTCATCTGTTTATCGTATCGGGCGGGTCGCGGGACCTTTGCTCCCTGCCACCGAACATCGATGCCTGCTCAAACTGGGCTCGCCGACGGAGATTGCCGCCGCATGCGGGGCGTCTGCCCTCACGCGCTCGGCGAGCGCGTCGACGTGCCCGGAAAACGCCTGGCGAGCACCGCGTCCCGGTGGCTGGCCTGGGCCGCTCTCGGTGTGTCATTCGGCGTCGGCACGACCGTCGCCATCGCTCAGGAAGCCCCAGTTGCGCAGGACATTTCAAGCGGACGCCCGGGCGGAGTATTGACGCTGCCGGCCCAGGTTCCAACGGAGCTGGGTCAGCACAGCGTCACCCCCGATGCGGTCTACATGCTCGATGAGCGCGGCAATCGCGTCCTCGTGCCGGATTTCACCTTCGAGCGATGGTCGCAGTTGGAGCGCGCCGCGAGCGGGAATCGAGCGACGACCGTCGGTGATCTGCCGGCACTCGCGGACCAGGCGATCGCGATCCGCGGCACGGTAACGGGACAATGGGCGGATCTGGAAGTTGTGCTTAATGGGCAACTGCCCGCGATTGAACAAGGCGCTGCGCTCGCACTGCGGATGGACAACTTCTTCCAGGATGGATCCAGCCAGATCACGGGCAGCACGGGGGCGCGGAGTGAGCTTGGATCGGACGGGTATCGAGTCAGGTTCCCGGCCGGGCCTCCCGGCAACATTGAGTTTCGAGGTCGATTTGCGGCTCGCGTGGGGCAATTGAACGGTTCTCCGTTACTCGAGTTCCGCCTGCCCGTCGCGCGAACCACGATTGAGCTGACGATTCCGCAAACGGGTGTGCAAGGGGCGATCATCGGGCGTGGAACCGAACAGCTGGAGACGGAGAGCCTGGGGGAAGCTGGAACGTTGTTGCGGATCCGAGGCAGTGGAGGCGACCTAAAGTTGCAGTGGCAACAGGGCAGTTGGACGATCGACCGCGCCGCGCTGTTGGACGTAAGGAGCACGTGGTCCGTTGAATGGGCTGAACCGGATCGTCCTCCCCGCGCGACGGTTCAGCTGACGGTTCAAAACCAGGTCGGCAGGCTCCGTTCGCTGGAAGTGACTTTGCCGCCGCAAGCATCGTTGTCGCCGGCGACGATCGCGACGCAGGCCTGGCGCATGGAGCGAACCGGAGAATCGACGGAAGCGGTCGGAGAGCGATGGAGATTTGATCGACTGACGGAATCCGACGAGCGATCCGCCGATCTGCAACTGGGACTGGAATGGACTCGTTCCGACTTCACGGACACGCAGCCGCTGCGGCTTGGTGGGCTGACGGTCGAAGGCGCGATACGTCAGCCTGGGACGATCAATATCAAGGTGCCCGCCGACTATCAACTGCGATGGCGACAGGCAAGCGGTTTGCGTTCGGTCGAACGCTCAGATGCGCAGACGTTGCGATTCGCCTACGATCAGCCGCCATTCGAACTCGCTGCCTGGTTGGTGGCCGATCAGCGCCGTTTGCAGATCACGCCCCGCTACACGATCTCTGCGGCTCCTGTCGCCTCCACATTGCAGTGCGAGTTGACCGGCCTGGCCAGCGGTCCAGCCACCGGCACCTTGGAACTGCAGATGCATGGTTGGCAGTTGCTGAATGTCACCATCCGTCCCGACGATCAGCCGTTCGAAGGATTCGAGGTTCGTGATGGTGTGTTGCGCTTAGACCTCGCCGCACTCACTGGCTCGGAAGCGGGCGAATCACGCTTTCAACTGTTGATTGCTGCCATGCAGCCGCGCGACAGCGCCTCGGATCGCCTGAAGTTTACGCTGCCGACGTTGATGCAAGATGCCAGCGATCGCCAGGCCTTTGTCGCAATCGATGACACGATTCTTGAATTCGTGCCGGTCGAAGGCTGGCAAGTCATTCCCGATGCAAGCAGCTTGCTGCAGGCAGGCCTGGTCAGCGAAAGCAGTGGCGACAATCCCCTGCGATATCGGATGCCGGCAGGGCGACCTGCTCCGTTTGATGGATTGCTGGAACGCGTTGAACCGCGAGCGAGTGCGAACGTCGACTTCGAAGCCCGGCTTGAATCCGAACAGATTCAACTGTCTCAACGCTGGTCCGTGCGCGTCGAGCAAGGTGTGCTTGCTGGGCCCCAACTGATCATCCAGGGCGACCCGAGCGGGATCATCCGCTGGTCGGTGGAGGTGGACGGGCGGAGCGAGTTTTTGGAACGGCGTGACGAAGGGCAGCGAGTCGTGCTCTCATTGCCCGGGGTGCGGCTCAGTCGCGGAGATCATACGGTGATTCTGCGCTGGGCACGGGACTACGCCATGGATCTCAGCCCCAGTCCGCAGGGCACCCAGCCATGGCAGGAACTGCTCCTGCCCTATGCCCAGCTCTGGTACGGCGCCGCAGTCCCATTGGGACAGATCACCGGCGAGATTCTGTCACCCGAGAACTGGGAAACGCGGTGGAAGCAGGCCGAGCGTGGACCGCTGGCGGACGCGGGACAGGGACCGCGACCCGCTGCGTCCGGTCTGGCCGTGGAGGTCAAACTCCGAGAAGAATCGCTGCCGTCCGACTTGCTGTTGGTCGAACGAGCTTGGCTGCAAACAGTGCTCGGCCGCACCCTGCAGCGCGAACGCATGGTGCTGAACCTGCGTGGCAGCGGCACCTATGTCTTGCGGAACCTCGATTGGCCTCGTGACACGACAATCCGGATCGCGATCGATCGCCGTGTCGTTCGTGAAGGTACCCATTCAGGCGAGAGTCTGTCGATTGATTTGGGAGGAAGCGATCCCGAGGCACTGCACCTCGTGGAAGTCTGGGCCTGGATTCCTCGGTCGGATTCCAACAGCCCGCGTGGAAACTTGATTCGTCCGCAAACCAGCAGCCTCACCGGCGCTCGGCAGATTTACTGGCAACTGGTTACACCGCGTGAAGAACATCTGCTTTGGTCGCCCGCCGGCCTGGCTCGCGCCATGCAATGGCAATGGCAATATGGGCTGCGGCGTGTCCCGGTGATGGATGACGCGGCGCTGTGTCGCTGGGTTGGTTGTGAGCCTGAGATACCGCTGCCGCCGGGCAACCGCTATCTGTTTGCGGCTTCCACGAGCAGCGATTTGGAGGCGCACACGGTATCGCGGATGTGGCTGTGGCTGGGAGCTGCAATCCCCGCGTTTCTGGCTATGGCCCTTCTGAATGCGTGGCCCCGCCTCCGGCGGCCGCTGGCCCTTGCGGCGGTCGCGCTGGTCCTTTGCGGTTTGGCATCGATTGCACCCGACGCTGCGGTGTTGTTCGCTCAACTACTGCTGCTGATCGTGATTCCCGTCGCGGGCGCGCTGGCATTGCGTCGTGGTTGGAACTACTGGCAATCGACTCGCATGGTCCGCGCGATGAAGCAGATTGTTCCAGTGGAGCCGACAGGCAGCAGTCGCCAACGGACGACCGAAGCCTTGCGACCCGCGGAAGTTCTCTCGCAAGTCGAAGGTTCGAGCCGCCGCTTCTCCGATCCCACAGTCCCTCTTGTGCGGGGTGATCTGCCATGAGCGCGGCGCGTGCCCGGCCAAACTGCGCGGCGGCGCACCCGCATCCAATGCGCCAGCCTCGCACCGTGGCTACATGCCGCTGGCCGATGCGGCTCGCTCTGCTGTTGGTTGCGTATGGCAGCGGAATGGTTCATTCGGCGGTCCTTGCTCAGCCTGCCGTCGCTGAGGCCGGGCCTTCACGGACGAACGTGGCCCCCGTCGCACGGGGTAGCGAACCGCCGTTGACGAATACAGTTCCTGAAATCCGCCGTCTGTTTTTCTTCGAACCAGACGGACCGCGATTGGTTCCCAGCAGTTATCGAGCGGTCGACGCGAAGGAGCTGGACAATGCGTTGGCCGCGGCCGCCGCTGGCACGCAAGGACCGCGTCTGACGCGAGCCCGTTATGTCGCACAGCTCGTCGGCGACACGCTGACCAGCGAACGGTCTTTGTTGGAAGTCCAGGCTGCGCAAACGGGACCAAGTTTGCTTCCGTTAGTGCCATGGAACCTGGCCGTTGAATCCCGTGACGCGATGGCCGCCAACGATCCCTTGCCAATCACCATTTGCAGCGACCTGGCAGGCAACGTGATGGCACGTGTCGCCGCGGACGGTCGCGGGGAGTTCGCGTGGTCGGCTCGTGGCACCGGAACGCCTCGCGACCTGCAATTCGCGCTCCGCGTTCCACCTTGCATCGATGCGCAATGTTGGTTTTGGTTGCCGGAACCGCTGGAGTTGACGGCCGATGAATTGCCCGTGCGCAGCCATCCGCAACTGCCCGAAGAGCTGGCGAAGGATCGGCCGAACCCCGATGAACCCGGTCGATGGTGGCAGCTGGCAGCCGCTGGACGGAGTGAGCTCAATTTTCGAGTCAGTCGCCGCCCCGGCGAAACGCTGGCAACGCAACCGCTATTGCTCCGTGGAATGACGATCGAATACCAGGCGCAGCCACAGGCTTTGACATGGACGGCAAAGCTTCAGCTTGAACCGACCGCGGGAAGCCGCGATTTCAGTTCCTACCGATTGCGACTGCCTGCGTCGGCTCGCATCGCATCGATCCGAGTCGGAAGCAGCGATGTTCCGTGGCAGGTTTCCGAGGGAGAGCAGCAGCAATCCGTCACGATATCGCGCGCGCCGCCACTTGATGCATCGTCGAATGATTCGATCCTGACGTTGGAGGGCGTTCAGACATTGCGGTATGGAGAACCCTTGGAACTGGTCGTGCCGCGTCCAGAGGATGTCCGGCTGATTTGGATGACGCCAGCCGTCGAATTGCGAATTCGGCTGGACCCTCAGTTGCAGCTGACACGGTTGCGGTTGCCCGAAAAGTGGACGCAAGCCACGGTGTCCAACGAGGGCTATCGCCTGCTGGGGGAGGATCTGGGCGTTGGGCCCTCAGCAGCCTTTCTGCCTGCAGTCGAAGGGCTTTACGGCAAGCAACAGTTACGGATCGATTGGCAGGACGGAGTCCTCCGCGGCCGATGGGACGCGGAACTCGTCGCCGGACCCGACATAGGACCGCTCACGCTGACGATACAACCCAGCTGGGACATTGAATCCATTCTGTTCGTCGACTCCCAACGGTCTGTCAGCAACAGTCCCCGAGAAGATCCCGATGGCGTTCAGCGCCTGCAGCTCTGGCCCCAGCCAAGCGATTTCCGGAATGACCGTCTGCGGATTCGCATCAACGGATCGCGCTCGGTGGATGTCGTTGACAACCGGCTTGCCATCGAGCCGCAATGGTTTCTGCGATCGACAGAGACCCGGGGGCAACTGCTGACCGCCGTGGTGCTGCCGCCCGAGCTCAGTGTGATTCCCTCCGCGGAATTGGCTCAGCGGCGATTGAATCGAGATCAGATTGATCGCGACGAATGGATACAGTCGATCCCTGCCCGCAGCCTGCTGTTTGGCGGACCGCAGCTCGGTGCTCCGAAATTGGAACTGATTCGACAGCTGGATGAGTTGCAAGCAGAAAGTCTGGTGGTGATCGATGGCCAGGCCAGTACGCTTGACGAGGAGATTCGGATTACCTTTCGACCGAGTGGCGGTCCACTCGACTCCATCGAAGTGCATGTCGCTCAACAGCCTCAGCGCTCCGTGCAATGGCGACTTGAGCAATCCTCGGGACAAGAATCGAGCGCCTCAAAACTCCTGGCTGAACCGCTGCCTCCAGTCAGTGGTGACGTGCAGCGATGGCAGATTCGCTTCCAACCTCCCGCGCGCGGCCCAGCGACGATCGTCGGTCGAGTCAGCCTGGGAAGCGAATCAAGGATCCGGCCAGCGCGGGTCTTCATTCCTCGTGCCTCATCTCATCAAGCCTTTGTCTGGCTTAACGGGGGGCAGTGGGATGTTGCCGAGTTGACCGGGGACGTGCGGAGATTGCCGACGCCCAAAGGTCCGATCCCCCAGCAACGCTTCGAGCTTTCCGCTGACGGTCAGTCGACCTTGGTGCTCAAGCCAACGCAGGCAGCATCTACACCAACCTCCTGGCTGCTCCGCGAGCAACTGGATGTGGCGGTGGACCCGGCGGGATGGGAGTGGGTGGAAACACGCCATTGGGCTCCTGCCGGACAAGGCGTGCAGATCGTTGCCGAGACCGGCATTTCGTTGTTGGAAGTGCATCGCGACGACCAGCGGTTGCCGCTGGTCGGGGTCGATTGGGAGGATGGCATCCTGCGTCTTCCGGCGTCCGACCAGCCCACCGTCTGGCGTGCTGTATGGCGGCGGGCTCAAAGCACGAAAGGGATGGCATGGTGGTGGAAACCGCCCAACCTGCGCGCGACCAGTGAAGTGGTCGATCGACGATTGCAGCTTTGGTTAGGCCCGGACGTTCGAGCGTTGGGCGGGAATGTTCGCGATCGTGATGCGAGTTGGTTGCCGATCCCTTGGCGGAATCGCGGCTGGCCCGCAACCGAATCGCCGATTCGTTACGCCGAGGGTCTCCGCGCAGGGCGGCCTTGGCGGGTGGTCAGCTTGTCTTCGACGGATGACCCACCCGGGACCTGGTTGGCGCGGACTGCATGGCTGCAAGGTCTGCTGTTGGGCATCGCGTTGATCGCATTAGGCTTCGGCTGGTGGCTGGCGCAACGCCAGTCTCCACTGGCGTTGATACTACCCGTCGCAGCTTCCCCGTTTGCTCTCTGGCCTGACAATCCTTGCTGGCCGGTGGTGATCGTGGCGTTGCCACTCTGGTGGCTGGGAGTTCTCGCGGGATGGTTTCAACCGTCGCTTGGGCGCACACGATCGGGTGTTTCCTCGCGGCGCGGCACGCTGGCGCCAACCGTCACAGCCGGTTGCATCGTCCTACTGGGAGCAAGTTTGGGACTCACGCCCGCATCCGCGCAAACGCCGCCTGGCGGCACGCTGGAGTTCGGGAACAACACCAGCCCGCTGAACCGTGTGCAGGAACGAGGATCTGCGGATGGATTCCAGCCGTCACGAGTCTTCGACATACTTCTGCCGATGGATGCCGAAGGGCGGATGGTTGGTTCCCGCGTCTATGTACCGCGACCGCTCTTCATGTGGCTGGATCGTGTGACGCGCGAAACCACTCCGCCCACGCAAGTGCTGTCCGCTGACTACCGATTTCGGATTGCCGAGCCATCCGATGCGGGGCCGTCCGATGACTTGCGGTTGCTGGCCACTTGGCGGATCGATGTCAGCGACTTGTCGCAAGCGGTTCGATTGCCAGTTCTCTGTGCCTCAGCGCGGCCTCCTGAAGTCACCGTCGACGGGAGTCCCGTGGCGCTGCGTTGGACGACGGCCGGTCCGGTCTGGCAGCCGAGTCGGCCTGGAGTGGCGCTGGTCGAAATGTCGATGCGTCCCACCGCGTCGCGGGATCCGTTGAGCGGCCGGTGGCGTTTATCGCTGGATTTGCCGCCCAATCCCTCAGCAACCCTGACAGTTGATTACGGTTCCAGTGGGAATGATCCGCGGGTCGAGGGGGTGATCGGTCGCGTCACCTACGATGCCCTCGCATTGCAGTTGAAAGCGGCATTGGGACCCGCCGATCGGGCATTGATTACTTGGCAATCGCGTCAGCGATCGGTCGCACAAGCGCCGGGCCTGAGCCGCGCGGCATGGTTTATTTCGGCTCGGACGGGACACCAGGCTCACGAGGTGCAACTGACGTTTGATCGGGCGGTGCAGCCCGATGAAGTTGTAGAGGTTCTGGTCGATCGCGACGAACCACCGCTGTTACTGGGGACTGCATGGCGATCTGTCGGCAGCTCGATGGTCGAAGGACGTCGACGCCGGTTGAACTTCCAGGCCGTCGGAGAAGTTACCGAACCATTGCGTTTGCTGTGGGTCGTCGAGGTGAGTCCAAGACTCCTGGCGATCCCCACACCGCGAAGTGCCGATGGCACACCCCCCAGCAGCACGACCGTGGCGCTTTCGCTGCCAGCTGAATGGACCACACAGCTCAACCCCGATGGAGTCCCGGACGAAGTCGCGCAAGCATCGGCCAGCGACTTCCTTCGCGGCTGGACTGGGCCCGCTGCAAACATCTCCACCGCCTACTCATGGACCGGTTCACGCCCTCTGCGGCTCGACATCCTTGCCCGCGCCCCACAGGCTCCGGCCGTTGAAGCCGAGCAGATTTGGACCATGGAGCCAGAAGGCATTCGCCTCCGCTATCAAGTGCGCGGGCGGCCGCGCCTGGTTCCGCAGGAACCTCCCGTGGTTCAACTGCCGCCTCAAGTGCAGATCTCCGATGTTCGCCACGGGGGGACGACTTATCCCATCGAGGAGCAAACCGTCAACGGGAATCGGGAACTGGTACTGCCTGTCGACGCCGCGGATTCAGCGCAGCCCTTTACCATCGATGGTTGGTTGCCCACAGATCCGTCCCAGCCGTCCGAGATCCCGGTCGTGCGATTGCTGGGCTTTGATCGTGTGGAACAATCGGTGGAGATCCGCAAGTCGGCGGTCCTTGATTTGGAACCGATCCAGCTTGCACCCGAAATCGTGCTGCAACCTGCCGCGCGTTGGGTGCTCCGGGGCGATTTGACGATCAGCCTGTTCCGCGATCAGGTCGACAACCTGCCACCGAGCTGGGGAACTTTTCGACGTACCAGCGAAAGCGAGCCGTTCGAGAGTCGATTGGTAACGGCCGTACGACCCGAACGGGAAACGTATGCGTTCCGAGCGCGGCTGGAACTGACCGGGTCTCACCGGGCTGGTGAGTTCCTCTCGTTGGACATGCCCAGCGCCTGGTCGTCTCAACTGGCAATCGACGGTCCCGTGCGCTGGCAAGTTGACGCTGCCCCGATGGATGGCCGTCTGGGAATTCACATCCTGCTACAGGAAGATCGACCGGACGGCGTGAGGATTGAATTATCGGGCAAGCTGGCTCCCTCCTCGGCTACGGGAACCAGTGTTCCATCGATCCGTACGCCCAACATCGACCGCCTGCAGCGGCTCGTGATCCTGCCCACGTTGTTGAATGGGGAAAGACTCGTCTGGGAGATGTTGGGCACTCAGCCAATCGTGATTCCCGATAGCGATGTAGATCTCGTCGATCCGACCGACAGCCCGATGGTCCTGGAAGTTCTCGATCCCCAGGCGCCGCTCCGCATGCGTCCGAGTGACACGGTCGCCGCGCGCGAGGAAGTGTTGCTGGCTGACATTGGAATCTTTGAATCTCAGACATCGCGGATGCTGTTGATGGCCTGGGATGTGATCCCAGGGGATCGCTCAACGTGGCGTGTGCGTGTGCCGAAATCTTTGAAGCCGTTGAGTGCCAGCTGCCAAGGGATGCCGGTTTCCCTCCGCGGAGTCAACGATGATGTCTGGGAGGTGCCTCTAGCCTTCAGTAGGCTCGCCCAACGGATCGAACTCGCGCTGGAAGTGCCTCCGTCGATCGGAGTACAGAACTCCCTGGCGTTGCCCCGACCGGTCGATGGACTGCCGACGACAAGCCTGTTGACGTTCTACCAGCCGAGCGACGCGATTCGAACGACGCTCTGGGATCTCGATCCCGAGACGGGATGGTTGGCGACGTCGGAACAGCGAGCAAACGCATTGCGGAGCGGAGCTGCAATCACAGCGGCCGCACGAGCCGCGGATCTGCTGTTCGCCAATTCAAGGGCCGAGGCCATGGCCTGGTTCCAGCCCTGGTCTGAGCGAATCAGTCTGGCCGATTCGGATGCCGACATTGAAGCCGCGGCTCTCGCTCAGCGCTATCAGTCTGCGCTGGAAAAACTTCGGCTCGATCGGCCCGCCACGGCTCGCGTCGTGCCTCAATCTGCGCAGCTGCAATCCCAGGGATGGCGCGCGACATCACGTTTTCTGTATCTGGGCGATCAGCCAGGCGAACTGAGCTGGCAGCTTCCGCCGCCGTCCTGGAGAGCGAAGTTGCGAGCCCACAGCGGGACCTGGCTCAGCGGATTGTCGCTTGCTTTGGCGCTGCTTGTCTGGATGTGGAATCGAGCCGAACGTCCCGTGTTGGCTGCGGTCTGGATCGTTGCCGGCGTCGCTTGTCTGCCGGTCGTTCCGCTGCCGGTCGCGATCTTGATGATCGGCAGCGGCATGCTGGGCCTCGTCCGCCACTATCGCGTACACCAGCGGAACAAGGCCGAATCAGGGAGCGGCTATGAGCTTGCAGGGCTGGAATACATGGCGGGGACTTCATCTCGAGCCAGCATCTGATCGACTTCGTTGGCGACGATGACTCCGTAGTTCATCGCGCCCAGCCAACCGCTCATGATGATGCCGACGCTCCCCGCGTGGTACAGACCACCTACCTGGTCGGGAAGTTCGCGACTGACTGCAAGTCCTTCAAACTTCGTTCCGAAACTCGTCCCGCCCGGATGCATCGTGTAGTGATGGAACGTCCGTGGCGTCGCGGCCTCGACCCAGTCAACGCGCTCGCGAATCCGCGGCACATACGTTTCCAGCGCGTCGAGTGTCGTTTCGATCAAGTCTTGCTTGTTGGCCTGATAGCTTGCCTCATCCAAGTCAGCCCAGTCATGCCAGTGCGCGTTGGTGCTGCTGACGATCGCGTGCCGTGGTTTGCCTTGGGGACGGCCGCGCGGATAGTAAAAACTGAAGGTCCTGCTGGTGATTTGGCGGCTCAGCAGAAGATCGGTGCGAAACTCACGAGCCGTACTGGTAAACAGCAGGTCACCTGTCGACTCGTCGATCTGTTCGCCAGGCTTCAGCGCCATGTAGACCTGGGTGCTGCTGGTATTCAGCCGCACATCGTCAACGCGCTGCAGATAGCTCTTGTCGAACGCCTCACGCCCGACGAGTGAAAGGATGGTTGCTTTCAAGTTTGCGTTGCTGACGACCGCGCGCGTTGCAATCTGGCGACCGCCGACTTGCACCGCCGACACGCGACCATCTTTCACAAGCACACGCTCAACGGGAGCCCGAATGCAGAGATCGACCCCATTGCGTTCCAGTTCCGCTTTCATTCGAGCGATCAGATCTTCGGTGCCACCTTCGTAGATGTACACGCCTTTCGCCATGAAATTGCTGAAGACAATTCCATAACTGATCGCTGGATCTTCCAATGTCGAGCCGTTGGCGTAGACGATCGGCTCCATCAACAGCCGCACCACATCCTGACGCCCAGGGAAGAATCGCTCGAACAATTCACCGGTCGTCGTGGACTGGTCGTCGTAGAAGTTCATTCCACGCGCCGTATCGAAGAACGACTGAATGGACTCCGGTGCAATCCCGAATCGCTCTTGCAACAACCGCGTGAAGTCCTCGCGATCATAAGTCGTCGTCAACGAGAACATCGGGTTCTCGAACCGGATCCCTTTCAGTTGCACGATGCGGTCGGCGATGTCGGCCGACCAATAACGGCGGCAACTTTTCACCATGCCGTACGGAAATCCGTGCAGCGAAATATCGAAGATGTGGCCCCCCGGTCGACGAAACCAGGTCGCCAGGCCGCCAAGCTTGTAGTGCTGTTCCAGCAGCAGAACGCGATGCCCCTGCCGGCCGAGAATGTTGGCGGCCGTCAAACCACCCAACCCGCTGCCGATCACGATCACGTCGTACGAATCCGCCGCTGAAGCCAAAAAATCCTTGGGCATTCCGCTACTTTGTAATACGTGGTACCGACTCGAATCCGCGTGCCTATGCCAATTCGCCCAGCCGCGATCCCTCCACAGTCTCCCGTGGCGACCAGGGGCACGCTAGCCGTGAGCGGCGGGTTTCGGCAACCGCTCGATGGCCGCACCGGCGACTGGCCATGCGGATTCGCGGCAGGCCACTTCAGGTCGCTGCCGTGGAATCACGGGGCGACGGGAGCCAGCCGCAAATAGACCCCGACTTGATCGCGGTCGGGCGGACGGTCCCCGTAGAGCATTGTGCCGTCGGCTGACAGCAGGTGCTCGAGCAACAGGGCGGTCGGCTTCGCTGGATTTGTGTAGCGTGGGCCACTTTCGATCTGCGAGACCCAGTAGCGGCCGGACGACGGAAACCTCTGGGACTGCCCTTCTGTCAACGGCAGGCGACGGCCGGTCGTGTTCGAGCCGCGGCGGATCACCAGGGCCAGGTCCCAGCGGCGATTGTCAGGCGTTCGCGTCAGGCTGCACGTCAGCAAAGACGCGCCTTGCGGGAGCGCTAGGACGGGCTGCCAATCCGGTTCGGCTGCGCCGGCGAGCCACAGCGTGCTGGCCTGCAGTTCGTAGCCGCGGCCTTCGGGCAGCCAAAGCCGCAACTGCCAGCGATCGGGCTCATCGAGCGGCACGCGTGCCAATCCGATCTGGTCGCGCTGCAATGGGTCTAACTGAGCGGTCGAGTATCGCAGTTGTTGAAGCTCTCGCCGCGTGTGAGCCAGTTGTTGGCTGGTCCAAAGATGGGATGCGATCAAGCTGGCGCCGGTCAACCAAAGAAAGCCGGTCCGCAGATTCCACCGCATTGCCATGGGGAACCTTCTCAGCGCAATGGGGGGTGGCCTGTTGATCACAGCATGAGCAACGGGCCGCGAGATTAAGGCGCGCGGCCTTCGAACAAAATACCTGCTAGAGCCCGGCGTCCGATGAACTGGAGGGCAGCAGGCAATAACGGTTGGCGACCTGTATTCCGCTGACAATTGCTCCGACGATCCCCACAAAGCCTTGATCTGTTCCGCACAGATAAAGGTTGCGCAAGTGGGTCGTGCCGGCCAATCGCTTTTCCGGCGCTCCATACACAGCGCCGTTGTCGTGGCTGGTAAACCGCCGGATGGTCGTGGGCGTGAAGATGTCCGTCGCAATCACATGCGGTCGAAAGTCGGGCATAAAACGGACGGCCGAAGCCGTCGCCGCCTGGTATTCAGCCGCCTTGGCGGCCCGGTATGCCACCGCTTCCAGCCGATTCCATCGATCGAAGTTGGCGAGCGTTGTCAGGCGGATGACGCCTTCCGGCAATCCGCCGCTGCCCGACCCATAGTCATAGTTGTTGGGCGAACAGATAACGCCCGTCCGCGGATCGCACAGCGCATCGGCCGGGCGTTCCCAGTGAAAGACAGGGCTGTCGTTGTAAAACACGATCGTTTTGTCGAAGCCCAGATCCTGCGGTTGACAATCGAGGATCGATACCGATTCAACAAAGCTCAACTGTCCGGCTGCTGGTGCGGCGGGCTCGCTCAAGTCTTCGCACATCCGCAGCGTTTCCACCAACCCGGCGCTGGAAATAATCCGTTCGGCCTGCAGCTGTCGGCCATCGTCCAGGACAACGCCGATCGCGCGATCGCCTTCCACTTCGATCCGCGAGACGCCATGACGCAGTTTCAGTTCGCCGCCCAGCGCGCGGTAACGCCGGACGAGCTGTTTCAGGATCAAGCGGACTCCGCGCTGGGGACGGGCAAAGCCCTCCAGGAAGCAGGCTCGAAACATGATGCAGAACTGGCCGAAATCCATGTCGAGCTCGCGGGCATTGCCATACCACATCAGCGGACACAGCAGCATTTCGCGAAGCAGCGGATCGCTCAGTTCCTCTTCCAGCACCTGCCGGGCGCTGATCTGAAACGCCGCATCGTCCAGTTCGTCGTAATCCAGCAGGCGAGTCAGCAGGCGTCGATAGCCGTCAATCTGGTTGGGGAACGCCCGCGCGATCTCCGCTTCCAGCAAGGCGGGATCGTTGCCGAAGTTGAGCTCGGCTCCCGGAAAACGAATTGCCGAACCGAGTTGCGGGGCTAGCTGAAACTCTTCCCAGCGGATCCGCAGTTGCCGCAGCAGTTTGGCTAGCGGCCCGCGCCGGGCGCCTTTGGGCGTGTAATTCGTCATCGCGTGCAGGCCGACATCGTAGTCGCGGCCCTGCAAACGATAGAAGGAATTCAGGCCACCGATCGTCCAGTGACGCTCCAGCACGCAGACGCGCTGATCGTACTGGGCAAGCCGTATGCCGGCGGCGAGTCCGCTCATTCCGGCGCCGATGATGATCGTGTCATACACGATCGTGCTCCCGCGAACCCGCGTCCGAATTCCTCAGCGGCCGGGCCGCGGACACATGCCCGCGCATCGCCACGATCGTGCGGCATCCGACAGACGACCGCCCCCTGCGACAGTCGCCGGTCAGGCCTTCACGATATCCCGCATCTTGGGCTCAAGATACGCGACGGTCGAGGCCATACTCGCGAGGTGCTTGTAATCCTCTTCTGGAATCTGAACACGGTGACGCCGGCGCAGTTCCATCACGATGTCCAGGAAGTCCATGCTGTCCAGCTCGAGCTGCTCACGGAACGGCTGATTGTCGTCCAGCCCTCCCAAGTCATCATCGGGTGCGATGTTCTCGAGGATATCCAGGACCTCTTCACGAATCTCTGACGGAGTCATTGCGCTGCGCTCACTCTCCCAACCGATGAATCTCTGCGGGACCTGTCGACGGCAGGTCGATGCGACCATCAGTGATCGGCGGCCGTGGTCGACACGCCTGTTACAGCTGCTGGACGATCAACACCGAGTTGATCCCCAACATGCCGAAGGAATTGTTCAAAACGTTCCGGACTCGGCCCATCGGCCGCGCTTCATTGGCGACCAACCGCGGCAACTCGCATTCGGGGTCGATGTTGTCAAGGTTAATCGTTGCGTGACACAGGCTATCTTTGAGGGCTGGCAAGTTGCCGGCCAGTTCCAAGGCTCCCGCCGCGCCCATCGCATGCCCGATAAAGCTCTTCGTGTTGTTGAAATGCGTGGTCGGGCTGTTCTGGAACACGTTTCGCAGGGCCATGCACTCCTGCGCATCGCCACTGGTCGTACCCGTCGCGTGGGTGCTGACAATGTCGATCTGTTCAGGCGCCAGTCCGGCCCGCCGTAGCGCCAGTTGGACGCATTCGGCCTGCCGCTGAGGGTTGGGCAGAACAAAGTCGGTCGCATCCGTGTTGATCGCCCAGCCAACCAGCTCCCCGTAGATCTCGGCACCCCGGGCTAGTGCATCGCTGAGCCGTTCGAGCACGTACACGCAGCCGCCTTCAGCGACCACGATCCCATTGCGATCGCGGTCGAATGGTCGACTGGCGCGCTGGGGATCTTCATGGCTGGCCAAAGCGCCTTGGCTGCGAAAACTGGCAAAGATCCCAAACGTGTGAATGCTCTCGCTGACGCCGCCCGCCAAGGCCACATCACATTCGCCCAGTTGCAGCATCTGCGCGCCTTGGATCAGTCCTGCATTGCCAGCCGCACAGGCCGCCCCGATCGTGTAATGCGGTCCCGTGATCCCCATGTTCAACGCGATCTCGCCGGCCGGATTGTTCGCCACGGTTCGCGGATTGTGGTGATGGGACCAGTAGTCCGTGTTGTAGTCGTAAGCCTTGATCTCGTAGATCTCGTTCTCCGTCTCCACATTTCCATGCTCGGTCACGCCAATGTAGACGCCGACCCGCGACCGATCGGTGTTTGCCCAATCGAGACCAGCATGCCTGACCGCTTCATTCGAAGCGTAGACACCGATGCTGCCCGCCCGCGTTCCGCGGCGGATGTCCTTCTTTGACTGATAACGCAACGTGTCGAAGGAACAGATCCCGGCCAGCGTCTTGCCGAAATAGCGGATCTCGTAGGGCCGCACGCCGCTCTGACCTTCCAGCAAGTGCTTGCGAAAGGTCTGCCAATCATTTCCGTTCGGCGCAGTGAGCCCGATCCCGGTGATCACAATCCGTTGCGTGGGAGGTCGTTGGGAAGGGGAGAGACTTGCGATCACGGACGGGCGAAACCTGAAAACGTGGTTGCGAAACCATCAAGGTACCGGAGCCGTTCGACGCGGAGGCGACTTTCGAGCGACCATACGCGATCGCGCCTTCGGCGATTGCCAGGGAGCCAGCCGACACTTCCACCCCCTCGCAGCCCCCACCTAGGGCTCCCAAAGGATCTCCTCGCGGCGATTGTGCTCCGCCCAGCACCGGGTCTAGACCGAGCCTAGACCGTACCGGCTTTAGGGGCCACTGGCAAGCGGCGCCGGTCCGCCCCGTGAGTTCCACAGCTTTCCCATCTCCACCAGCCCCTCGGCGGTTCTGATCAGCGGCCGATAGCCCAAGTCGCGGGCGGCCGCCGATCCATCGAAGAAGTGTGCCCGCCCCAATTGCGCGGCCAGGAACCGGGTCATCGGTGGCTCGCCCGGCCGCCCCGTCCAGGCCCACCACCATTCGCAGATCCCGCCGATCCGATAGGCGACCGGCAGCGGGATATGCCGGGTCGGGCGAGGCAGGCCGGCAAGTTCCAGCAGGCGACCGATCCACTCGCCGCATTCGATCGGTTCATTCTGAGTGATGAAATAGGCCCGGCCAGCCGCCGCGGACGCCGGGCTGGCCAGTCGATCGATGGCCAGCAGGTGAGCATGCGCCGCATTACGGACGTGAACCGTGTCGATCAGGTTGCGGCCGTCTCCCACCAGAAACAGACGACCTGCCCGCGCACGTGAAACCAGACGTGGAATCAGATGGGGATCATCGGCGCCCCAAATCAAATGAGGGCGAAGCGCGCACGTCCGCAGCGTCCCGGGATCGTCGGCGGACAGCACCAGTTGTTCGGCCTTCGCCTTCGTCCGCGAGTAGTCATTCAGCCAGCGACTGGGGTAGGGACATGTCTCATCAATCCCCGTTTGGTCGCGACCATCGAACGTGACGCTGGGGCTGCTGGCAAACACCAGACGATGCACGCGCTGCTTCAAACAGCCGGCGATCACATGGCGTGTGCCCGCGACATTGATCGCTTCATAGACGGCCGGATCGCCCCAGATTCCAGCCAGCGCGGCCGTGTGCACCACGGCATCCATCCCCTCACACGCTCGATCGACCAAATCGGCGTCGCGGATGTCTCCTCGCAGGAGTTCCACCCCCAAGTCGCGAAGCTGCGGATAGTCACTCCGAGCCAGTCCGCGCACGCGATCGCCACGCGCACAAAGTTGGCGGCAGATCTCTGCCCCAAGGAATCCGCCGCAGCCGGTGACCATGATCCGCATGGCCGCCAGAATAGTCGCGCGATGCGGCTTTCGAAACCGCTCGCACCTCGAGTGGTAAACCGCCTCGGTGAGTCCAATCCGTTGTCCGATCGGGGCAACGGCGCCTAGAGTTGTTCGCTGGTCGCCCGACGGGCCACGCGAATCACCATCACGGTTTGATCGGTGGAGCCGTCGGCGGCTCGTCCCGAGAGCACCAGTTCACCCAAGCCCCAGGGCGGCATCATCGGCGCGACAATCAGCGCCTGGCCTTCCAGCAACTTCGCCGACATTCGCGTGTGGTCCAGCATCAGGATCTCGCGCCGCGCATCCATCCGCATCGCCAGGTCCTTGCTGACCCACTGCTGCTTGAATTCGCCGTATTGAACTTCTGGGGTCAGTTCGATCCGCAATCGACCGTCACCCTCGGGAAATACCGACATCGCGAACAGAGGTTGCGGTTGACTCAACTGCCGTCCCTCGATTCCTTCCCGACCGCGATACAGAAGGATGTGTTCGCCGGCAAGCTGACTGCGGGGATGGACTTCGTAACGCTGACCCGGACGACAGTGAATCTGGCGGTGGGTTCGCGAGAGCTCGCTTCCAACCTGCTGCGTGTCTTGTGCAGGTTCGTCGCCGGGCGCGGTCGAAGGCAGAAGATCGATCGGCAATTCGGCGCCGCTGAGCCCCGCGCGAAGGCCGTTTTGAGCCCATTTCAGCCGTGCTTCCTGATCGACCGCCGCTTCATCGAGATCCAACCAGAAATCCTCGGTGGGAGGCATCGGCAACAGCAGGATTTCCACGACGGCCGCGTCGGCGGGAAGCTTCGGAGCCGGCAGGGTGGGAACGGTCGGCGGGGCCGGCTTCCACTCGGCGCAGCCCAAAACGAAGGTCGCCGCCAGCCACCAACCTCCGATGATCGCAGCTCGCCGTCGCCGTAGCCAAACCATGCCTTCCCCAGACTGAAAACCCGTGCGGCCAAAAGCCCGGATCGTCCCTTACCTGATTCCTGGAGCCAGGCGGAAGGCGAACCTGACGTAGGAATCCGGGCAGACCCCAGGATTTCGCGTCCCTGGATCGGGTTGGATCGACTGGTTTGATGCGCCGCGCGTGGCGAGGGATTCGCGGGCCGCGGACTCGCAAGGCTCGCTCTCCGGGCCCTCTACAACGCCGCTTGGCCCACGTCCCGGCCGCTCGCCCCGCAGTCGCTCGTGAAGATGTTCCGAACTCGCGGGTTGTGCCGTGGGCGAACGAGAAAAACCCGCTTGTCAAGCGACTTTCCCAGAAGTTCTGCATTGAGAGCACGAGGGCCCTGGGTAGATTCGAGAAGCGTCGTGAATCAAGTGGCTGCTTGATCGTGACCGCAGATCCAGACGATCGTCGGGAGATCCTCAGGAACATGGCCTTCAAACCCCGCCCCCCCATGGACGAAGTCGACCAACTGCTGCTCAACGCACAACTTCGCGACGAGCTAGAGCCCTACGTCGATGATTCGATCGTTGTCCTGGAGGGCCAACGGCTGCCGCTGTCGGTCGAGAACGAGTTTCTGGCTTCGATGCTCGCCTGGGAACGGGCTCCTGCCATTCCGATCCGTGACTGGTTTGACCCGCCGCTGGCTCTGCCCCACCCGGACTCTTTGAGCAACGACGAACTCTCGCAGTTGCTCTGGAAGACGATTCGGGCTCTGTACGACAAGCAGATCATGCTGGACATGACGGATCACCTGTCAGATCGCCAGCTTTACACGATCCTGTATCGCGACATCCTTCCGGCCTGCGAAAAGAAGCTCGACCTGCCGCGGATCTATCTGCACTGGCGATGTGTGGATGAATCCGATGAAGAGACTTGGCTCCGCTTCTACGCATCGTCCGACGAACGGCTGCGATGGGAGCAGGAACACGGATGCGTTCCGCCGCCGGTCGCTCTGCCGCCGTATCCTCGAACGATGCCCACGCGCCCGTCCGATGGTTGATCGGCCGCCTGCGGCTCGCCGGTTCTGAGTGCGAACGCAGCGCCGACTGGCTGCCAATATGCCTGACTGCCAGTGCGACTTCGAACCTGTGCGTACGACCGAAGCGGTGAACGCGAATACGGTTCAGGACGCGGTGGACTCCTGCCACAATCGCAGCAAGACCACGAGGTGTTCGACCGCCTCCACCATTTCGTCTAGACAGGCGAACTCGGTGACCGCGTGAATGTTGTGTTGGCCGCAGGACAGGTTCGGTGTTGACATCCCCAATGCGGTCAGCTGCGAGCCGTCGGTTCCGCCCCGCACGATCGAGCGGCGGCAGGGACGGTCGAGGCACGCGAACGCCGCTTCGGCGAGCGAGACGGCGGCGGGGATCTTTTTCAGTCCGTCTCCCAGATTGCGATACTGCGGTCGCGTCGAAACTTCAATCGACAGGCCGGGCCAGGCTTGCATCACGTTCTGAGCAAGGTCTTGCAGTTGCTGCGCGTAGGTCCGCAGCGCCGCGGTTTCAAAGCTCCGCAGCAACAGATCCACGCGCGCCTCACCGACGCCGCCGGCGATCTGATACGGATGCATAAAGCCTTCTCGTCCTTCGGTAGCCTCAGGCGCATCGTGTTGGCGAGGCAAACGCTGGACGAAATCGGCGGCCGCACGCAGCGCGTTGATCATCCGGCCTTTGGCGATCGATGGATGGATGTTGTGTCCTTTGAGCACGACTTGGGCTGCATCGGCAGAAAAGGTCTCGACATCGATTGAGCCACTTCCGCCGCCGTCCAGCGTGTAGCCCACGTAGGCTCCGTGCCGCGTGGCGTTATACTTCTCGACGCCTCGACCAATCTCTTCATCACATGTGAACAGCACGCGGATCGGGCCATGCGGTAAAAACGGGCGCTCGATCAGGTGCTGCGCCAGCTCCATGATCACAGCCACGCCTGCCTTGTCATCGCCTCCCAGCAGCGTGCTGCCGTCGGTCGTGATCAGGGTCTTACCGACGAGTGAAGCGAGTCCTGGAGTCTCGGATTCGCGAATCACCTTGCCGCCGCTCCGCAGGGGAATGTCGCCGCCGGAGTACTCCCGGATGACCTGAGGATCGACGTTCGCGCCCGGAGCTTCCGGAGATGTGTCCAGGTGGGCGATCAACGCAATCGGGACCCAAGGCCCCGGGACCGTCGCAGGAATCATGGCAGTCACGATGCCATGTTCGTCTTGGTATGCCTCGAGCAGCCCCATCCGCTGCAGTTCTTGAACCAGTAGCCGGCCCAGCTCCAGCTGGCCTGGAGAACTCGGATATTTCGTCGACTCGGGTTGGGCCGTCGTGTCGATCCGCACATACCGCAAGAAGCGATCCAGCAATCGTTCACGATCGATAGGATGTTGCATCGAAGTTGCTCAAATCTCGCCGGGAATCCACCGTTTGATGGGCATCAATCCTAGCGACCTTCTTGCTCGATCGACTACACGGTCAACGGTTCCCCCCAACCAAGACGCGATCACTTTCTCCAACCCGACCCGAGGGAATCCGGGCGCCAGCGAAAGAATTCAGGTCCGGCGGCACTCCGGCTCGTCCTCCACAATCCTGCCGGCCCCGCCGATGCTCGCCCACAATGACCGTCGCCGACATGGGTCTGCCTCACCTCACACCACGACCGCGCGAGGGCGTATGCTGAGCCAACTCCTCAGCACGGCTGAATCCTGCTTGTCGGGAACCATGGATCGCTTGCAGAGCGAACCGCAATGGAAACGCACGAGGTTCAATATCTCGTCTTTGACGTGGAAAGCGTGGCTGATGGCGCGCTGATTCGACGCGTGCGCTATCCTCAGGATGAGATGGAACCGGCCGAGGCGGTCGCGCGTTTTCGCGCCGACCTGCTGGCGGAAACCGGCAAGGATTTCATCCCTCACACGTTCCAGGTTCCGATCTCGGTGGTGATCGCCAAAGTCGCGGCCGACTTAAGTCTGATTGATGTCGTGCCGCTCGATGAGCCCCAGTTTCGTCCCCATGTTCTGACACGCGATTTCTGGAAAGGCTGGAAAGCCTATCGCCGCCCGACCTGGGTCACGTTCAACGGCCGAAGCTTTGATCTGCCGCTGATGGAACTTGCGGCTTTTCGCTATGGCATCTCTGTGCCGGATTGGTTTGCTCAAGCCAGCAAGCTCCGCAATCGCTACAACACCGCAGCCCATCTCGACTTGCACGAGCTACTGACAAATTTCAATGCTACCTGGTTTCGCGGAGGCTTGAACCTGGCGGCAAATCTGCTGGGCAAACCTGGCAAGATGGCCGTTCAAGGCCACATGGTTCAAGACTTGTTCGAACAAGGCGCCGTGCAACGGATCAACGATTACTGTTGCTGCGATGTGCTGGACACCTATTTCGTGTTCCTGCGGGCCAAGTTATTGATGGGCCAGATCGATCGGCAACGCGAGGGAGAACTCGTCGAGCACACGCGCGGTTGGCTGGAAGAACGACGCGATCTCCGATTGGGATTCGCCGAATATCTTGACCAGTGGGGGGATTGGAACGATCCCTGGGACGATTAGCCTCATGCCTTGACGCTCAACGAAGGGCGCCGCCCATTGAGCCGCGGTTCCCATGGGACATCGATGCTCGGGCTGGGCGGAGCCCAAGGGATGGCATGCGGCCTGGCCGAGCATCGATCGAGCGTCCACGCAGAAGGATCCCAAGGTTGCTCGTCGAGCTCCATTCAGCACTCGGCGAAGACGGATTGGCGTGTTTTGCAGGGCGCTTTTGCAGTTCCGCGCACCACCGTTTCCATGTAGCGCCGAACAATGCGTGCCGGTTTGTGCGACTGCTCCCTCGTTCCAGCATCCCAAAGGCGGCGCCCTTCCAACGTGTGCCACGGTTTGGACCTGCGAACGCGACCCGGGCTTCGATACGAAGGGGCAACTTCGAGCGGGGTGTCCTGTTCGACAGAACCCGGCTGCCGGACGGGGATACCGGCCCCTCGGGATCGCAGGCAGAGACCGTAAGCCCTAGCGGATCCGCAGATTCGCCGATCTTCCCAGGCCAATCCGAGACCGACCGATCCGGTCGGCTGTGCGCTCCCTCTCCTGCGGGCTATCCTGACTACGCGTTGAATCCGCGTTCCGCGGTCGTTTCCGTTCGCTTTGCTGAGCCCAAACGAAGTCCCCATGATCGAAGTTCGCGTGCCCACGGTCGGCGAATCCATCAGTGAAGTCCAGATCAGTCGCTGGCTGAAGGCCGAAGGCGATTGGGTGCGGCAGGGTGAAGACATCGTCGAACTGGAAACGGAAAAGGCGAGCGTCCAGATCTCTGCTCCGGCCGACGGTTTTCTGCGGGCAATCCAAAAACAAGCGGAAGAGTTCGCGTCCGTCGGGGATCTGTTGGCTTCGATCGAATCGGCCAGCCAGCCGGCGACCGGAATGGGAGGCAAGCCTGCCCCGGCTCCCGCAGCACCGACCGGTGCGGGCCAGGCAGCCGGCTCGGACACAGCGCCACCGCGCGTCATGCCCTCGGCGCAACGCCTGCTCGATACACACCAGATTCCGGCAAGCCAAGTGACTGCGACCGGGCCGGGGGGACGCGTTCTGAAAGAAGATGTGCTGGCGGCACGTCAGGCAGCGATCGCGCCGCCTCCCGCGCCACCCGCTCCTGCAGCGGCGCCAGCCTCTCAAACACTCGTGACTTCCTCCTCGGCACGCACCGAAGAAGTGAAGCCACTGAGCATGATTCGGCGGACCATCGCTGCCCGGCTTGTGCAGGCTCAGCAGACAGCGGCACTGCTGACGACGTTCAATGAAATCGACATGCAGCCGGTGATGGATCTGCGGAAGAAATATCGCGACGCTTTTTCCGAGCGGCACGGCGTGAAGCTTGGATTCATGTCGTTCTTCGCGAAGGCTGCCGTGGAAGGGCTTCGCAGATTTCCCGCAGTGAATGCGGAAATCCGCGGGAACAATATCGTTTACCGCCACTATTACGACATCGGGATCGCAATCGGCGGCGGGAAAGGTCTCGTCGTCCCGGTGCTCCGCGATGTGTCCAACATGTCATTTGCGACCATCGAACGCGCGATCGGTGAATTTGCCGCGCTGGCAATGGAGAATCGGCTGAATCCTGAGGACCTCGAAGGCGGTACGTTCACGATCAGCAACGGCGGGATCTACGGTTCGCTGCTCAGCACTCCGATTGTCAATCCACCCCAGAGCGGAATCCTGGGCCTGCACGCGATTCAAGACCGGCCGATCGCGCGGGACGGTCAGGTCGTGATCCGGCCGATGATGTACGTGGCACTCACGTACGACCATCGGATCATCGATGGACGCGAAGCGGTTGGATTTCTGCGGACGGTGAAAGAAGTGATCGAGGATCCTGCTCGACTGTTCCTCGAACTGTAGTGCCGTCAATCCGCCGTGGTTCGCGTCGCCACCCCTCTTTCACGTGACCCAGTTATGTCGTCGCCTCATTGCCTGGCCGGTCAAGTTGCTCTGGTTACGGGCGCCGCTCAAGGAATCGGGAGAGGCGTCGCGTTGCAATTGGCGCGAGCAGGCGCCGATGTGGCGGTTAACGATATTCGCGGCGACGCGATCGCTCCCGTCGTTGCAGAGATCGAAGCCCTCGGTCGACGAGCGCATGCGGTCCCGTTTGATGCAGGACAGCGCGACGCCGTGGAAGCCGGCCTCAAGTCCGCCGCAGATCATTTCGGGGGTGTGGACATCGTCGTTTCGTCCGCGGTCTTCAGCGATCGGGAACCGTTCGAGCGGGCCAGCCTTGCCGGCTTCGAGCGGACGATTCAGGTTTCCATGTGGGGACCGTTCTATCTGGCGCGGGCGGCGGCATTGCGGATGATCGAACAAAAACGTGGCGGAAATATTGTCTGCATCAGTTCGCCCCATGCGCATTTGGCGATCCCCGGCGCGATGGCCTACAACATGGCGAAGGCAGCGGTCGACCAGATGGCACGAACGGCAGCGGTCGAGCTGGCCCACCATCGAATCCGCGTGAACATCATCCACCCGGGCTGGATCGATACTCCCGGGGAGCGAAAGTTCTTCTCCGAATCGACGCTCCGCGAAAAAGGCAGCGAACTCCCCTGGGGCCGGCTCGGGCGGCCCGAGGAAATCGGGCGCGGAGTCGTGTTTCTGTGCGACCCGGCCAGCGAGTACATCACCGGGTCGACCTTGACGATCGATGGCGGGATTCAGCTCCCGTGGCGGGACATGTTCCGGCTTCGCGAACAGCCCGGCCCTTGAGATCAGCGGGCCCTGATCGATCATCTTCCGCCATTTCAGCCCCTCGCTGGGTGGCCCGTCCACTGGGCCGCCCTGCTATGCCTGCGCCGCGACCGATCGGTCCTGGAGTGCTTCTCCGGAGCACTTGTCGGGCCAATTTCATGGAGTTCTTGCGAAACTGGTCTCGCGCGGTCAGGGTACCAGGGGTTAGGCTTGGAATTGAAACTGCATGGATTCTGCCTTTGACCGAGACCGACCGATGCTCATCATTCGATCGTTATCTGCGGTGGCCTGCGCTGCCTTGGTCTGCATCCTGTCGCCCCAGAGTGCCGTTGCCGACTCGCCTGCGTCACCAAAGCGGCTTGAGTCATTGGGGCTTGAGGATTACCGCGGACGCCTCTGGCAGCTCGACGATTTTGCGGACAAGCCGCTACTGGTCGTTGCGTTCCTCGGCACGGAATGCCCGTTGGCCAAGCAGTACGCCGCGAAACTGGAGTCCCTCGCCGCCACCTGGGAAGCCCAAGGGGTTGCGGTGGTGGGTGTGATGAGCAATCGGCAGGATTCGCTGGCGGAGATCGCAGCCTTCGCGCGTCGGCAGTCGATCACTTTCCCGCTCTTGAAGGATGCAGGCAATGTGGTGGCCGATCGACTGCAAGCGAAACGTACGCCTGAATTCTTTCTTCTCGATCGGGAACGTGTGGTCCGCTACCACGGTCGGATGGATGATCAGTTTGGGATCGGTGTGCAGCGTCCACAAGCAACGCGGCATGATCTGCAGAGCGCCATCGATGATTTGACTGCCGGACGCCCCGTAGCAGTTGGCCAGACCGAGGCGGTCGGTTGCATCATCGGTCGTTCGCGCGATCAAGTGGCAGAAGGTCCGGTGACGTACGCCAACCAGATCAGTCGTTTGTTGCAGGATCATTGCGTTGAATGTCATCGACCGAGCGACATCGGACCGATGTCGCTCTCGGATTACGAGGAGGTGTCAGGCTGGGCCGACATGATCGCCGAGGTCATTCGGGAGCGGCGAATGCCGCCCTGGCACGCATCGCCTGAATATGGCGAGTTCGCCAACGACCGGGCGCTGACCGATGACGAGATCGAATTGATCAACCGCTGGGTTGCTGACGGCACACCGCAAGGGGATCTCGCGCAGCTTCCGCCGCCCCCGACATTCGTTGAGGGTTGGCAGATTGATCGCGAACCTGATTTGATCGTACCGATCAACAGTGAGCCCTTTTCGATCCCCGCAACGGGCGAAGTCCGTTATCAGTATTTCACGGCAGATCCAAAACTGAAGGAAGATCGCTGGCTGGAAGCCGCCGAGCTGCGCCCGGGGAATCGAGCTGTGGTGCATCACATTCTGGCATTTGCAGTCCCGCCGGGAGTCAAGCGAGACCTGATGGGTGAACGCGGCTATCTGGTTGGCTATGTGCCGGGGACCCGCCAGCGGCTGGCGCCGCCGGGCATGGCACTGAAGTTGCCAGCGGGCTCGCAACTGGTCTTTCAGGTTCACTACACGCCGATCGGTTCAGAGCAAACCGATGCCAGCACTTTGGGTTTGTGGTTTACGGATGAAGAGAAGGTGACGCATGAGCTGGTGACCACAAGCGCGGTTCAGCCTCGCCTCCGTATTCCTCCCGGTGACCCGAACTGGCAGACCGAAGCAACGCAGCCTGAAACTTTGCCGGACTGCTTGTTGCTCGGGTTCAGTCCTCACATGCACATGCGGGGCAAGTCGTTCCGCTACGAATTGATCAAGCCAGACGGCACGCGAGAGACGCTGCTGGACATTCCGCGCTACGATTTCAACTGGCAGACCACGTATTGGCTCGCCGAACCACGGCAGCTTGCCGACGGGTCGCGGATGCACTGTTCGGCAGCCTTTGACAATAGTCCCGCAAACTTAAACAACCCGAACCCCGCAGTGGAAGTTCGCTGGGGCGATCAAACTTGGGAAGAGATGATGATCGGTTACTTTCATGTAGCGGTGCCCAAAGGTGCCAACGCTCAGGTCAGTCAGGGTCGGCAGGCCGTGATCCGGCAAACCCTTTCTGAAGCGGCCACGGAACGGCTGATGAAGCGGTTCGATGCGGATAACGATCAGCGGTTGACACGCCAGGAAATCCCGGCACGCTGGGGGGACCGATTTACAGAATTGGATGTCGATGCCGACGGTCACGTGACCCGCGAGGAACTGCTCAGGCGACCAATCACTCCCTAGGCTTTGTCGCAAGACAGGCAAACGGGTCGATAAGTGATTCAAAAGCTCCATTCCCCCGGTAATCGTTAGAGAGCGAGTTGGAGTGAGCGGGACTTCTGAAACAACGCCTGCAGTGAGACCTTTACGAACGTCGACGGTTTCAGGTTTCAACCTGCCGATTTGCAAGGCACAGCATTGATTTGAGCGCAGGCTTCGTCGACCGTTTCTTCATCCTCTGCCGCGGAATGCTGATTCCCGATGATGCGTCTGATAAAAATTCTGATTGTCCTGCTGATCATCGGCGGGATCTTCGGCGGGGGTGGCTATTCGGGCTACCGTTACATGAAGGCCCGCAACCAGCCGAGCTGGCGGACGGCTGCTGTGACGAAAGGCACGATCAAGGAGTCCGTTAACGCGACCGGCGAGGTCAAGCCTGTGCTTCGCGTTACCGTCGGCAGTTTCGTATCGGGTCCGATTGCGGATCTGTTCGTCGATTTCAATGATCGCGTGGAGAAAGACCAGATTCTGGCTCGCGTTGACCCGCGGCTCTATCAGGCAGCCGTCGGTCGTGATCGAGCAGGACTTGCCACGCAGCAGGCAGAGGTGCAACGAGTCAAAGCCTTGCTCCAGCAAGCACGGAATGAAGAAGCCCGACTGGTCAAGCTTCGCGAAGCCAGTCCCGACTTCGTGTCCGATACCGAGACGGACCAGGCAACCTTTAATCGGATGTCGCTCGAAGCACAGCTCACGGTCGCGGAAGCCAATGTGGAGCAGGCGAAGGCGAATCTGGAAAACAGCGAAACAAACCTCGCTTACACGGATATTCGAGCCCCCGTCGCTGGAATTGTGATCGATCGCAAAATTGATGACGGTCAAACAATCGCGGCCCAGTTTCAAACCCCCGAGCTGTTCGTGCTGGCGCCCGACATGGACCAGCGAATCCACATCTATGCCTCTGTCGATGAAGCCGATATCGGACTGGTTCGCAGGGCGCAAGCGGAAGTCCGGCCGGTCACCTTCACGGTAGATGCGTATCCCGATGAACTGTTCTCGGGGAGTATCTATCAGGTTCGGCTCAGCAGCGAAGAGAATCAGAACGTGATTACCTATCCGGTGATCGTTGAGGCACCCAACCAGGACCTGAAGCTGTTGCCCGGAATGACCGCCACGCTTTCGTTCCAGATTCAAGAACTGAACGATGTGCTGCGGATTCCCAACGCAGCCTTGCGTTTTTATCCCGAGAAGGCATGGGTGCATCCGGACGATCAAAAGATCCTCGCAGGGATTGAAGAAGACAATAACCAGGATCTGGAAGGGATCAAACAATCGGCGGAAGATCGCAGCGCCTCGGAAGCCAAGCGGAAACAACGGCATGTCTGGTATGCCGACGGTCCGTTGTTGCGGGCGCGGCCCGTGAAAATCGGCGTATCCGACAGTCGCTACAGCACGCTGGTCGAAGGCGACCTGGAAGAAGGAATGTTGCTCGTCACAGCGCGTGATACATCCCCCGCGGCCAGGGCCCAATGAAAATGATCGACGGCAATAGGCGTCCCTCAGACGGACTTCTTTCTTGCAGCGGCAGGTGCTGATCGATGGGCTGGGGAACGACGTTTCGAATCGCCGCGGCTGCGCTCGCAAAAAACAAGATGCGGGCCGGACTGACCATCCTGGGTGTTGTGATCGGCATCGCCGCGGTCACCGCCATGTATTCGCTCGGTACCAGCGCCAGCCAACTGGTGCAGGGTGAGTTTCAAGCCTTGGGCACGAATGTGATCGTGGTCCTTCCCGGTTCTGCGGAAAGCCGGGGAGCGCGTACTGGCCAAGTTCCCACGCTCACCGCAGCCGATGGCGTTGCGATCGCCGAAGAATGCCCCAGCGTGCTCGCGGTTTCTCCGATCGTCGGTGCCAACGCACAGGTGGTCTATGGCAACAACAACGCCGCCCCCCGCGAGATGCAAGGGGTTGGCGTCGATTACCTGACCGTTCGAAACTGGCCGATGCGGGCGGGGTCTTTTTTCAGCGAACGTGAAATCGCCAGCGCCGCGAAAGTCGTGATTCTCGGCCAAACCGTTGTCGAGAAACTGTTTCAGACCGCCAATCCCCTGGGCGAAACGATCCGTATTCGCAGCATTCCCTTCACTGTCATCGGAGTGCTGGAATCCAAGGGAGCCAACATGGTGGGCGACGACCAGGACGATATCGTGCTGATACCGTACACGACCGCCCGGAAACGGCTGCAAGGGTCCAACTTCAACAATGTGGACGTGCTGTTTGCATCCGCTCGCGGTACCGAGCAAATGGCATTGGCACAACTAGAAATTCGCGGCTTGCTGGCAGAGCGCCATCGGATAGCGCCCGGTCGCAAGCCAGACTTTCAGGTTGTCGATACGACAGAGATCGCCGCTGTTTTCGGAGTCATCACCGGGACTCTCACGATGTTTCTGGCGCTGATCGCTGGGATTTCGCTGCTGGTCGGCGGCGTTGGAATCATGAACATCATGCTCGTTTCGGTCACCGAACGTACCCGCGAGATCGGGATTCGGATGGCGGTCGGCGCCCGTCCTCGAGATATTCTCAAGCAGTTTCTCGTCGAATCGGTTCTGCTGAGCCTTGTGGGGGGGCTGATTGGCTTGGGACTGGGAACATTAGCCTCGGTCGGACTGACCTACCTGATCAATCAGTTTTCCACGGGTCGCGATTGGCCCATGGTTGTCAGCCTGCCCGCCGCGCTGATTGCCCTTGCGTTCTCGGCGGCCGTCGGAGTGTTCTTCGGCTTCTACCCGGCACGACGCGCCAGTCGGCTCGATCCGATCCAAGCTCTCCGCTACGAATAGCCAGGATGCGTTTGCAAGGATTTGGGTGGCCACGCAGCAGAAGAGTTCACCGCCCGGCAAACGGGAGTGGACTCCCGCGACCCGATCGATCGTGATGAGGCGAGCCTGCGCGTGAGTACCATTTTGCCAGGCGGCAATTGGATAGGATGTCCGACGCGGGCTGGTTCGCAAATTCCTTAGGCGATCTCGACGACTGTGGAGTACTTTGGGCTCTCGCCGTTTGCATGGGTGCTGGTCGGCATCCCTTTGGCCAGTTACTTGTTCCTCCTGGCGTTGGTTCGGATGCAAGGCAGTTGCCTTGTGACCAGCGGAGGCCGGGACGTTGTCGCCTTAGCGATCGGTATCAGCGGTCTCGTCGCGATCGGTCCGCTGCAGCTGTTTTTTCCTCCGGTTATCGCGGCAGGCATGTCGCTCCGCGTGACCGCGGCATTACTGCTTTTCTACGCGCTGTGCGTCATCCTCTTGATCCTGCTCTCGCGCCCGCGATTGGTGATCTACAACGCAGACCTGGACCAAGTCCGATCTGCGGTTCACCGCGCTGCAGATTCCGTTTTGCCAGGGTCGGAACGTTCGCCCGATGGCGTGTACTTCCCGCCCGCCGATCTCCGCCTGCGAATTGAAGGCTCCACCCGTTCACGGGCTTGGCAGATTGTCGCGTGGGGACCCACACTCCGACCCACGATCTGGCGCGCGTTTCGCATGGCGGTCGCGCGCGAACTCGCCGCCAGCCGATCTGCATCTTCCGCGCCGCATCACGCTTGGAGCCTGCTGCTGTGGGCTGTGGTATTGGGTGTCATCGTGGTCTGGCAGCTTTGGCAACGGCCCATCGAGGTCGCCACCGGGTTCCGCGAGTTTCTGAGGATCTGATCGAATCGCCAAACGCCTGGCGAGCGGGGGAAGTCAGTCTAGATCAGCGGGGGACGTCAGTCCCCAGTTTCGAATGCGGCCTGCGGGCCGGGAAACAGCGGGCTGACCCCTGCCGCACACCTTCAATCACCGGCCAAAAATAGCGGCGATTGTCACCAGCATGGTGAGCACGAGTGCGACGATCACCCATTTCGTCCAACTCAACTCGCGCGGTGCGTCCGCAAGAAATCGTTGAGCTACCCGGCGGCTGAGCACCTCGCGGCCGATTTCAACGGCGTTCGCTGCTCCCACGTCCCTCTGGTTTCTGTCATGCAACGACGCTTCGCTCACCGGCAACTGGTAACGCTCCAGGAGCCGCATCATGTCGGCTTGCACGCGTCGCGCATTGAACGGACGATCGTCCGGTGATTTGGCTAGCAGTTGCGCGATCGTGTCGGAGAGTTCTTTCGGGCAATCCGGGACGAGTGACTGGGCATAAGGTGGCGGTTGACGCAAATGCTGGTCGAACAACTGCGCGAAGTTTGCTCCCTGAAAGGGCTTTTCCCCGGTGAGCAGCTCGAACATCACGCATCCGAGTGCATACAAGTCGGCTTTCCCAGACAGCGGCAATTCCCCGGTAATCTGCTCCGGCGGCATGTAGGCATGTGTGCCTACCGTCATTCGATCACTCGTCAGGTCTGCGGTGTGAGTATCGCGCGCGATGCCGAAATCGCCGAGTTTCACCTGACCGTTACGCGTCAAGAACAGATTGGCCGGCTTGATGTCGCGGTGGATGATTCCGTTGTTGTGAGCACACTGCAGCGCGCTGCATACCTGCGCGGCGATCGCGGCCACTTCGGGCCACGGCAGACTCCCATGCTGTTCAAGCAGATCCTTCACCGAGCCGCCATCGATCAGTTCCATCGCGAAGAACAGCTGTCCGTCCCGTTCCCCGCCACCGTAATAGCGGATGATGTTTGGGTGACGAAGTCGCTCGAGAATCGACATCTCGCGGCGAAATCGCGCTCGGATCAGTTCGTCCTGGCAAACCGCCGGATGCAGCAGCTTGATGGCGACCTTGTTCCCCGTCCGGCGATCTTCTCCGGCATAGATCGTGCCGACCGTGCCCACGCCCAACACGGACCCAAGCTGAAAGTCGTCCAACTTCAGCTTGGCCATGCGCGCCTACCCCCGGTCAAAAAAGGACCAATCAAACACCAGAACGGTGCTCATGGTGCCCTTTGCGAGCGCACGCTTCAACCCGCGCAATGAAGCATGGCGGCGAATTCCGGCTCGATTCAGACGCCGGAGATCTCGCGAACCTTGACGCGGGTGTAGATCTGCCGATGGCCTGTGCGGCGGCGGGAATTCTTGCGACGACGGAACTTCTCGACAAAGATCTTGTCGCCCTTCATCGGGCCAACGACTTCGACCACGACTCGAGCGCCAGGCACTTCCGGACTGCCAAGTTTCAATCCACCGTTCGTGTGAACGGCCAGGACCGGACCGAGCTCGACGCTCGAACCAGCGGGCATGTCGCGGTAATCCACCACTAACTCCTGGCCCGGCTCCGCGCGATACTGCCGGCCGCCATCCACAAAAATCGCGTACATCTCCGCGTGCCCTTCTACTGATCTCAACCGCCACATGCTCGCCCCGAACCCCGA
>Ga0114939_10000066_pt1 | contig 84224 bp, 70 predicted proteins | sample AshMeaCrysSpring_FD_87196 | JGI IMG/M metagenome (GOLD analysis project Ga0114939, IMG submission 87196) | Groundwater microbial communities from Big Spring, Nevada to study Microbial Dark Matter (Phase II) - Ash Meadows Crystal Spring | ecosystem: Environmental > Aquatic > Deep subsurface >...
GCGATGGCAAGTACCCGGTTATTTCCTTGCCCAGCCATAGATATTGGTTATCATGAGACCCTCCCGGAAAGGGGCTGCAGGCCTGACATCTTTTTTCAATAGATAGGCCATCAAGGGTTTAATAAGCCGGGCAAGCATCCCCTGATTACGGCGGGACATGGGTGCCCTCCCAACCCATAGCCCCAGCATCATTGCCATGGCCGCATGCCATCCGCCCCCGGCCCTGATCTCGATTTCACGGAAACCATTTTCCGATAGGTGTTTCTCCATCCTGAAAGGGGTGTATCGATACGCATCATGCGGCACTTCATGCAGATTCCAAAGAAAAGGGACGGTGAAGAAGAAAATCCCTCCGCTTTCCAGGACCCGATGAACCTCCTGCAGAAACCTGTCCGGATAATCCACGTGTTCCATGACCTCCGTGGCCATAATTGACTGAAATGAACCCTCCACGAAGGGAAGATGGACACCATCCCAATAGACGTCCGGATTAAAAAGTCCGGGGTAGTCTCTTCCACCCTCCAGGTCCAGGCCGATGTATTTGCTGACCTCTGTCTGCTCCTCGATCATTTTCCGGTAGGGCTGTGCGCCACAACCGATATCGAGCAGCGATCCGCGGAACATCGGCATGGCCTCCTTCAGCGCATGCAGAATCTTCGTCCGGATGACGTAACGGTCGATATGCTGGTATGTAAACGGAATGTCCACAAATCCATCCGGCTTACTTTCATTGACTGGCTGATCCATTTGGTCCACAAATATGCGTTATTCCTTTTTACTGGACGACTGATTCCGTCTCCCCGGGCGCTCGGAACTCAACCCAGATAAGAAGCGCAATGGCTTCAACAAAAAATAAAGCGGAAACAGGTAACGAGGCAGACTTATCCTGTTCAAGTCTGTCATACTGGGATAAAAACCGGTCCTGACGTAATTCATGAAGAGCCTACCTCTCGAAGCATTATCATCCAGGTATGAAAACTGCCGGTACATATTCCTTAAACTCTTTTTTGCTTTGGGCAACATATCCGGTGCCAACATTGTATTCAGGGCGAGCTCCAATGCGCGCCTATCCGGCCTTTCATTGAATATCGATGGAATTTCAGTGTCAAAAAGCTGCTTCGCAAGGTGCAGCCCGACAAGTGCATTCGTATACATTTTCCATTCAACCAGCCTTGCCTTCACCAAGCCCCAGTCCACCAAACCGGCATAACGCTGCAAAAATCCGGCGATATCCGTCACATTCCGCAAACTCCTCCACAGATCCCCGATGCCATGATGGATGAATAGCAGCAGGATTTGCTGTTCCGGCTTGACCGTGGTAAAATGTCCGCCGGCCATTTCCTTTTGCATGGTGTGATGTAAAAAATACCGGTCGTTGTCCGGCAAGCCATAGTTTGCGGACATCGGAGCCCATTGAAGCTCCACACTAACGGGAATGCCCATCCGGTCTCTCTTCGTAAACATGGCTTCCCGCGTGTGTTTCAGGTAGTACTCCTCATACTGCTGCGGATAAGGGTAGGCTTCCGCATAACCCTGGGCCAGCAGCATGTTGCGCATTTTGGGAAAATCCGTCTTTCTAATCAGGATATCAATGTCTGAAACGAAACGGGTAGTGAGATCTCCGTAAAGGTCAAGGCCCAGCAACAGGCCTTTGTAAAAAACCGGGGTCAGGCCCGCCCCGCCAAAAAGCCGCTGAAGCTCCAGCATGCGCTGATAAACAGCCAGGTTAAATCCGGCGCGGTGTGAAATTTCCGCATTGAGTCCTTGCATCACTTCAATCAAAACATCGTTGCCGGAATAATTGGGGATGTAAACGAGTCCGGCAAGATCCCTTTCGCGAATCCGCGCTATCACTTCAGCAGAGACTGGCCTGCATCGGCTGACATAAGCCTCCAGATCCTGCATGGTGCTGACTCCCAGGCGCAGCCGGATCAACTGTACAACCAGCCCCATATTCGGATCCGTCCTAATTGATATTTCCTCGCTGCCCATCATGATTGTTGCGCGGAATAGAGCTTCCGGAAATGCCCGTCCAGGGCGATCAATTCATCAAACTTCCCAGCCTCTACCAACACGCCCTCATCCAACACATAGATTCGGTCCACATTTTTAAGGTTTTGCAGGCGATGTGTCACAAGTACAGTAATCCTACCCTGTTTGGTTGCCTGAAGATGGTCCATGAAAATTCTTTCCGAAGTGGCATCCACGGAGCCGGTTGGCTCGTCCAGCAATAACAAGGGAGCTTGCTTATACAAGGCACGTGCCAATGCAATTTTCTGCCATTGCCCACCGGACAACTCATGCCCAAGCATATAGGTCCTGCCAAGCAGGGTATTGGTCTTTTGAGGAAGCGATTTCCAGACCGTGTCCGCGGTAGCATCACGCAGGGATTCATAAAGCCTTTCAGGATTTGATTGCTCCTGCCCAATTGCTACATTCTCTCCCACCGTCAGGTAGTACTTTCCAAAATCCTGGAAAACGGCGGAGACTTTGGAACTGAAAAAAGAATCGTCCAAATCGATGCAGTCCTGCCCGTCAAATGTGAGACTTCCTTTTGAATCCGGTTCATACAACCCGCACAGTAACTTTAGTAAGGTAGACTTTCCGGAACCATTCTGACCCACTACAGCCACCAGTTCTCCCCGGCTTACAGATAGGCTCAGGTCTTTAATGACCCGTTCAACTGTTCCGGGGTAACCAAATGAAAGTTTGATGGCTTCAACCCGGTACAGGCGCTCTGCCTGCCGGCTAATTTTACCAATAACCTCCCGCTTTTCATTCCAGGATGGCAAATGCAGAAATTGAAAGAGTTCGTTTAGGTACAGCTGATGCTGGATCACTCCAGTGGCGCTTCTGTACATGGAAGTGATGGCCGACTGAAGTCGCTGGAAAGCCTGCAAATACACAATAAGTCCGCCTATGGTTATAAATCCGCCAATGGTCCGAAAAATGAGCACCATATAAAACAAAGCGGACAACACTACTTCAAACAGGGAAAGCAAGCCAGTTTTTTTCAGTTGCAAATGCTGTAGTTGATTTCTCTTTTGAAGCGCATCTTCCTGCAAAGCCCTATACTTTCTTCCAAAAAAGCCCGCTGTGCCAAAAATCCGGATCTCCTTTGCATAAAAATGAGTGGTCAGGTATTGGAAAAAATCATGTACCCGGCGCATGTCAGGCGCAAGGGACTTTTCCAGGGCTAATAACTTCCGGCCGAAGAAAACCCTTGACAGCGCAAGGGGTATGCCCATTGAGAGCAGAATTGCGGGAACCGACCAGTGAAGCTGGAAGAGGAAAACAGAAAGGGAGACAACCATGAAAAAGTGCTGGAAAAAGGACTGAGCCAACTGGATTAGCTGGCCCGGCAGGTAAAGCGATTGCTGCTGGGCCATATACATTGCATCATAAAAAGTGGGATTCTCAAAATAAGCATACTCAATGGAAGAGGCTTTTCCAGCCACCATAGCCGAAATCTCCGCGGAAAGCTTACCCTGCTGTTTTTGTTGAAGGTAGGCGCTCCAGTTATGCAGAAGAATCAGGATCACCTGCGCAATCAGAAAAAGACCAAACCAATACCAGATAGCAGGATCCCTGAAATTGGCGGCTTCCGCCACCCTGTCCATGAGTTTTTTTAAGAACCAAAGGGATAATACCGGCATCAGCGAAAGCACCACGTATAACATCATATTCATGAAGAACAGCCTGCGATCCATACTCAGGGCAATCCTTGCGAAGAATCGGAGATTTGTCAGAAATGAACTTGCTTTGTTCCTCATCTTATCAATAATATTGTATACGGAAACAGGAAACAAAAATTGCCTGTTTCGCATTTTCCGGTTTGATTCCGCCTAAAAGTACGAAAACCAGTTCTGCACATCCAGTTATGTCTGCCATTTATACATATACGGGCTACGGTTTGAAGATCATATCTGAATTATACTTCCCGGAATTTCTTCCATCTGACTTTGAAGATGCCAACGTACACATCACCCTTAAAAATGCGCTCGAAACCAAGGATACTCAAACTGACTGGGACAAATCATATTCAAAAGAGACAGACCTTGGAACCTTTTTCCAGGTGGAAAACGTAGCCAGGTACCATGTCAAAAACGGGGAAGAAATTGAAGTGGAACCCTTTGAAGGTGGAGATCCCGGCGCGGTGAGGCTTTTCCTCTTAAGCAACGCCATGGCCATTTTACTCATCCAGCGCGGGAAGATCCTGTTGCATGCTTCAGCCATCAGGACGGAAAAGGGGCTCGTCGTTTTTATCGGTGACTCCGGTGCCGGCAAATCCAGCATGCTCGTTGAATTGGTGCGTCGGGGTCAAGAACCCTTCTCTGACGATGTCATCGTCCTTAAAGAAGATCCTCTAACAGGAGATATCTTAGCAATTCCCTCATACCCAATGATAAAACTTTGGAAAGAAACCAGGGACTCCCTGAGTTTAGAAATAATTGGAGAAGGACACCGGTTGAGAAAGGGCGTTGAGAAGTATGGGCATTTTTTCCACGATCGGTTCAAGCAGGACGCTATGCGGATTGCAAAAGTCATCGTGATTGAAAAAGATCCGGTTATTGAAACATACGAAGTACTCAAACCCGGAGGGCTGGAGTCCTTCGAAATACTGAGCAGAAATATCTATCGACGCCAGTACATTCAGCAGGATGACCTGAGAAAGAAACACCTCCGGCTCCTAGGAAAATTACTTGGACAGGCGCCTATACGGATACTGAAGAGACCCTCCAGCGGGGGAGAAATTGAAGGATTCGCAGATTTTGCAGAACATCAGTTCCAGACCATGTAAAAAAAATAGGAAACAATTCATGCTTCCTACTCTAAAATATGTAGTAAATGCTGATCTCAGGAATTCGGGAAACTTCCGGAAGACGCTTCTTGTTTGGGATTTGAACCGCCACCAAGGATCATAAACCTGGAAATTTCAGAAATTTCCGGTCTGCTCCAGGTCTTTTTTACAACCTCATGGGGCTTCTGGACACCGGATTTAAGGTCTTGGGACTGGGATAACTGAATATTTTTCATCGATTTAGAGTAATTGTTACAAATATAAATAAATAATTGAAATACGGATTAGTACGCAAAAAATCTTCGTTCAATTCCATCCCGTAACCTCTTCCAGGATAACGCATCACATGGCGTTCAAACCTGATGTACCTGGAATTTAACGGGTTATTGACCCAAATATTATTCAACGCCGAAATCCAAACCGAACCAAAGCTTAAAAAGGCCACCCCTGCATTCATAAGTTATTATTTTTCAATGATTTATACACATAATTATTAATTATGAAATTAGTTCTGCTTAAAACGGATCATGGATAATGTGTGAAAATTCACCTTTGGTCTCATCAGCCCATCGACATAGTTTTCTTTAACTCCAGGGTCGAATCTCCGGACCAACTCAAGGTAATCGACCTGGGAAAGGATCCCTTTTTTAAAGTATTCACCCATTTCGCCTAGCCAGGAATGATAGCCCCTCATCCTTCCGTCTGCTTCGATGGCTGAAAATGGAGACGCCGGCACGGACTTGTCCATCCTCCATCGGATGGGGTCCGGGATCAGGCCTTTCATCGCATGCCTAAAAAAGGCCCGGTTCATACCGGCCTCACCAATCAACTTGGCGGGCACTGAAAGGAAATAACGTAACAATCGGATGTCCGCCAGTGGATAGCGTGTCTCCACCCGGTGACGTATGGCATAGCCGGCTTCACTTTCAAACCGGTATGAAACAGATGGCCTGGAAATGATTTCAATGATCATTTGTTTGTGACTTCGTGTAATGGACTTCGGGAATTCAGTCCTCAGGGATGTCTTTAGAAGCTGATCTTCCAATTGTTTGTCCTGCATGACGCTGCACCGGGCAACTTCCCTTTTCTTATCCCTGGGAAATGGATTCAATCCAAACGAGGGCAGCGTCTTTCTAAACAGCATTTTGATAGGCATCAGCGGAATCTGCTCAGCCATGCAAGCTTTGATGAATGCCCGGTAGTCCTTTTCGTAAAAAATATCGTAAAAGTAGTTCTCGCCCTGGTTTGTAATGAACTCATCCCCGCAATATCCTGAAAGCGCTATCCGAATGCCCGCATCTTCCATAGAATGCCGAATAGGCTCCATCCAGGAACTGCTATAAGGCATCGGGCTTCCGTGGACTTCCAACTCCAGGTCGTGCGGCTCAAAAATGTTACTCCATCCCCCCGACTGCTGTTTATGTGCAAAACGGATGTCATTGAAAGCAATCGCCTGATCAATCCATTCTTCCTCATCCCTTGCGTTTTTCCGTCCGGACGCATCCACGGGTGCGATATTGGAAAAAGTGTGCAACTGGTTTTTATCGAGGATTAACCGGCTTGCGGTGCCCAACACAGCAGCAGAATCAAGACCTCCACTGAGTTCCACACCTATTGGAAAAGGGGTATGAATCCTCGCCTCCACAGCTGTTTCGAATTGTTCACGGAACCCTTCATAATAATCTTCCGGATCCTTCAATTTCAACAAAGGAGGCATTTCAAGTTTCCAATAGCGTTCCTTTCGGCACCCATCCCGGGTGACGGTCATGAAATGCGCGGCCGGTATTTGATGTATATGCTGAAAAAATGTCCGGTCGCTCGGCGTATCCAAGTCGGCCAACAACCGCAAACAATAGTCTTCATCCAGGGACTGGTTGACTTCGGGCAGGCAAAGGATTCCTTTTTTTTCAGAAGCAAAAGCAAAAATGTTGTTCCTGTAGTAGTAATAGAAGGGCCTGACACCCAAATGATCCCTGGCACAAAAGAGCGTCTGGTCCTGTGCATCCCAAATGACAAATGCAAAATCGCCCACCAATAGCCTGACCACTTTAGGTCCCGATATCGCAAAAAACTCAAGAAGCAGGGACGCGTCCGAACGGTTCTCGCCGGACCGGTTCGATCCACCCAATTTCTTTGTGATTTCCTCCCGGTTGTCCAGCCTGATGTCACCACAAATAGTATAGCGGCCGGACGTGAAAGGCAAAATCTCCTGCTCCCTCCCGGGTGACAACTTTAGCAATAAGTTGCCCATGAAAAGGCCAGGGGCAGTGAAAACGCCCAACTGGTCCGCCTTCCAATGATTCATGACGGATTCCATAAGCCGCCCTTGTCCCGGATCAACCGGTTGCAGATCAGTATGGAACATCCCGTAAAAAGTACTCATAGCGGTGTATAAAGGTCTAACCAGCCTGCGTCATTTCCAACTCCAATCGATGCTTCAACTGCAGCACAAACCCTCGCTCAGCATCAGGCAGGTATTGGGCGTCAAGCAGCTCGTCCACCAATTTCGATGTAAGCTGCAGATTACCTTGCCGATAGCTCAGAAAGGCCAGTTGATAGGCAGCCTTCCAGGTATAAATATTTCGCTCCAGGAATAATGCGCCAGATTCCGGAGTATTCAACTCATAGGCTTTGAACATATTTTCAACAGCCAAAGACATCTGCTTACTTTGCCTGTACCATCCGGATAAATAGAAGTAGGCTTCCTTTCTGAACGGGGAAATTGCGATTGCCCTCTGGAGATAGTCCCCGGACAACTCCTGTTCAAGGTCTTCCTGTATCAGTAAGCCAGCTGTAAAAATCATCGCCGTATACCGGCGGTCTTCGGAAATTCCCGGGCAATCCGCCACCCTGCGCATCACGTCAATCGCCCGGCGCACATCGTTTGCATTCCGGCATGCAAAGGCCAGCTGAAAAAACCGGAATGCATTTGACTGATCTACCTCGCAATCCCTCAACTCAGACTCAAGCATGTCAATATCGGCTTTCGCCTTGTCTGCAGGGCTGTTGAATGCATGAGATTTTGCTCCTTCGAAGCTGTGATATCGGATGGCTACTGTGTTCAGGAATGGGTATCCGCCGGATCCTGGTGCCTGGACCAGGTAATTATGGATTTCACCCTTCCATGTCCATTGATTGCCTTCCATCCAGACAAGGAAAGGATATTTCATGGCCCAATCCCCGGTTTGCTTGTATGTACTATAACTCCTGCCTTCTGCCAAGTCCTTTTTCCAATTTGAATCGTATACTTCAAATTCTTCATCCGCATCCATAAACATCAGCCATCCGCAGTGATGGCGTCCCGCATGTTTGGCTTCAAATGCGGCTTCGAGTGCCCGGTTGCGGTTGTGTGCAAAATTGATCCAGCCATGCTGATGGACTTCCCCGGGTATGCCATATTGATCTCCCAACTGACGCAGCATTTCAATCGTGTTGTCCGTTGACCCGGTGTCTGAAATCACGTAAAAATCCACCTGCCCGGCAAGCGAGGCAAAAAGACGAGGCAGCGTGCGCGCCTCATTCTTGACAATCATGTTTAAACAGATTCCCACAACTTGAATATGGTTTCAGGAATAATAAGAATGTACAATATACCCATTCATTTCCTCACGGCCCGTTACAATCCGATCGTAAGACCTAAGCCACGCATGACCGGCATAGGTACCATTGGGTTCCTTTCGAAATCCGATGTAAACCGTAGATGGAATGCGCTTTTTCTTCAACAGGATCTTGGCGGTCAAAGCCCGGGTATAGCATTCCGTTTTCCAGGGCGTATAGAGATGGCATAAGCGCATGGCCGACTGCAAATTTCGTCTATACGTTTCCGTTCCGGGATCAGGCCCCTGCGGACTCTCCTGCTGAATAGCACCCTGCCAGTTCAGGATTTTCCGGAAGGACAGAAAGACAAGCGTGAACTTCACCAGGCCGGATAGAAAAAATGCCTGCACGAACATCCGCTTGAGTTGCGGATCTGACTGCAGAAAAGAACGGATTTTCCGGGCGGATCCCATGCGTGGACTTATTTCAACTCCTCCAGCAGTCCAAAGCCCCTCATCCTGTCCAGGTATTCAAGGGTCTGTTCCCTGCAGATGTCTGCATCCACGTCAAACTCCTGCATCAGTTTTTCGATAATCTGGTTCGCATTGACAGGGGATTTCAGGTACTCCCAAATCTGGGCACCAACATTATTCAGGCCCAGGTAATCGCCACTCTCCATATTCAGGATGATAACCTCATCACCCACCGGGTTACTAAGAAAGCGCTCCTCATTGCGGACCATTAAAGCATTCAGATCTGGAGAAGACATGGTTTCAGCATTCATCGTTAAAACTACAACATTCCATCAGTATGGCTTCGAAGGACGGAGGTAGTTCCTTACGTAATCACCTACGCCATCTTCCAGGCTATAAAACGGAATGGCATAACCCGCATTGTGCAGCTTGGTCATATCGGCCTCCGTAAAATACTGGTATTTGTCTCTGATGTCCGCGGGCATATCAATAAAGCGGATATCCGGCTCCATGTCCATACCTGCAAAACTTGCCCTGACCAGGTCCTCGAAACTGCGGGCCTTTCCGGTCCCCAGGTTATACAAGCCGGAAACGGGGAACGCTTCTGAGAACCAGTGGCAGACCCTGACCACGTCTTTGACATAGATAAAATCACGGAGCTGCTGACCGTCTTTGAAATCCGGCCGGTGGCTGCGGAAGAGGTTCACGTATCCCCGTTCCCGAATCTGTTTGACCGAGTGGAAAATGACGCTGGCCATCCGGCCTTTATGGTACTCATTGGGACCGTATACATTGAAAAACTTCAGCCCATACCAGTGCGGAGGAGCAGCCGACTGCCGCAGGGCCCATTTATCGAACTCGTTCTTGGAAACCCCGTAGGGATTCAAAGGCTCCAGCTGGTCAACGATTGCATGATCGTCTTTGTATCCAAGCGCACCACTTCCGTAGGTTGCGGCGGAAGAAGCATAAACCAGGGACACCTGATGCGCTGCGCAATAATTCCAAACATCTTTGGAATAGCGGACATTCAGCCGCTCATGGATGGCATAATCGAATTCCGTGGTATCCGTCCGGGCACCCAAATGATATATAAAGCGGACAACCGGCTTCCTTTCTATCAGCCACCCGAACAGATGATCCCTTTCTACCTTTTGCACAATCTTCTTGCCTTCGAGATTGGGTATTTTGTCCAGCCTGGAAAACTCATCCACGGCAATGATCTTCTCCTCACCGAGGCTATTGAGGTATCCAACCATGCAGCTTCCGATGAATCCCGCGGCCCCGGTAACAATGACATATGAATCAGGCATGAATGAAAATCGGTTTTGTTGCGATGGAAAATCCTTCTATTCCGCGTGGAAGCTGGCCATATGTTGCTCAATGGAACGGTCGTAGATATTATTCCAGTCCTGGATGCTTCCCCAATCCTGGCCCTCAATCCGGATATTACCGGCTGAAACGGAACCCAGCCTGATGCAGGGTATCAGGGCTGCCGTCATCGCCTGCTCCAGCGCCGCTGCCTGGTCAGGCATTACGGACACTACTACCCGGCTCTGAGATTCTCCAAACCAGAACGCGTCTTTTCTGACCCCATTCGCAGGCTGCACCGCGTCAAAGCCAAACCCCGCAACAGACGCGCTTTCAAAGAGGGTTACAAACAGGCCGCCTTCGCTGACATCGTGCGCGGATTGCAAAGTCTTTGCTTTAATCAATGCAAAGACCGCCTGCTGCAACCTGTGTTCAGATTGCAGGTTGAAATAGGGTGCGGGCGAAAATTCCACGCCGTGTATTTTATGCAGGTATTCAGATGACGCGATGTCCGCATGCACTTCTCCCAACAGGTACACCAGGTCTCCCGCCGCTTTGAAATGCAGGGTCATGCGGTTATCCATATCCGGGAGCAAGCCAACCATCCCAATCGTGGGGGTGGGATATACGGCACCCTCTGGATTCTGATTGTAAAAGCTCACGTTGCCACCCGTGACCGGTGTATTAAAGACCCGACAGGCTTCACCCATACCCTTGATGGCTTCCACAAACTGGTAATAGACCTCCGGATCATAAGGATTGCCAAAATTCAGGCAGTTGGTGACCCCCAGCGGCTCTCCTCCACTGCAAACGATGTTTCGGGCCGCCTCGGAAACGGCAATCATGCAGCCCTTGTAGGGGTCTGCAAAGACATAGCGACTATTGCAATCCGTGGTCATGGCCAGGCCCTTGCGGGTACCTTTAATCCAAACCACAGCCGCATCCGAAGGCGCATTCGTGGAGGTATTGCCTGTGCCCACCATCGAATCATACTGATGGTAGATCCAGCGTTTGCTGGCAATATTAGGGATGGCAAGAACCCTTTCCGCCACTGCCTTCAAATCAGTTGGCTCAGGTATCCGCGCATCATCAAAGGCCCTGACCTGCGCCATATATGTTGGCTCCCTGTATTCCCTTTCATAGACGGGCGCCCCGCCACCCAGGACCAGACTTTCCGCGGGCAATTCCGCCTCCAGCTGTCCATTCATATAAAAACGCAGCATCCCGTCGTCCGTCACCTCCCCGATCTCTTCGCAGGGCAGGTCCCATTTCTCAAACACCTTCAGCACCTCGGCTTCCCTGCCCTTATGCACCACCATCAGCATCCTCTCCTGGCTCTCGCTCAGCAGGAGTTCCCAGGCTTTCATCTGCTGTTGACGCCTGGGCACCCGGTCCAGGTTGATCCGCATCCCCACCCCACCCTTGGCACTGGTCTCGGCTGTGGAACAGATGATTCCAGCTGCTCCCATATCCTGCATGCCCACCAGGGCCCCGGTAGGTATCACTTCCAGGCAGGCTTCCAACAGTTTCTTCTCCTGGAACGGATCCCCCACCTGGACGGCTGGAAGGTCCTGTGCACTGTCTGCGGTAATGTCCGCAGACGCAAAGGATGCACCGCCGATCCCGTCTTTCCCGGTAGCAGAACCAACGATGAACACCGGGTTGCCCTTGCCTGCCGCCGTGGCGCTGACCGTCCTGCCCACTTCCACAATCCCCACACTCATGGCATTCACGAGGGGGTTGGTATGATAACAATGTTCAAAATAAACCTCTCCGCCCACCGTAGGCACGCCAAAACAATTGCCGTAGTGACCAATGCCGTGCACCACTCCACTCAACAGGTGCTGCGTCCGGGCATCCTCCAGGTTGCCAAAACGAAGCGAATTCAGGGCGGCAATGGGACGTGCACCCATCGTGAAAATATCCCGGTGAATCCCCCCTACGCCCGTTGCTGCACCCTGGAAGGGTTCGATGGCGGAAGGATGATTATGGGATTCAATTTTGAACACAACGCCCAGCCCATCGCCAATATCGGCCAAACCTGCATTTTCCTCCCCGGCTGCCACGAGCAGTTTGCCCCCGTCCCTGGGAAGGGTCTTCAGCCAGCGGATGGAATTTTTATAACTGCAGTGCTCACTCCACATGACGGAATAAGCCGCCAGTTCTGCGAAATTGGGGTTTCGGCCCAGTACTTTCTCTATTTGGTGAAATTCATCCTCCGTAAGCCCTAATTGCCTGGCAGTTGCAACTGTTGTTTCCATAATTTTTCGCGTGCCCAAAGGTAACGCACCCCCGTTTAAGTGCAGAAAGAAAATATATTAATTAATTTAATTATGTATTTTATTCCGACTGACTTGCTCGAAATTCAAGCATGCCACTCCAATTTTTCGAACATTTTATCGACAATAACCATAAATCCGCCAATTCATTCTCGAATTTTTGCAAAAAAAATCGCAGATTTGTAACTCCAAAAAAATTAAACACACATGCAGTCTCTTCGTTTTAAAGCCATCGACAACCTCACTTCCGGTCTGTTTGAAGACAAGGTGGAAGGGGTTGGAAAGATTACCGCCATTTTTGGCGATAACGTGTTCACCCTGAAGACAGCGCGTGATTTCCTGAGTGACGACGCTTACAAGAGCCTACTTGGTTCCGTGAAATCCGGCCAGAAAATTGACCGCAACGTAGCCAACCAGATTGCCGCCGGCATGCGCCAGTGGGCAGAAAAAAAAGGCGTTACGCACTACACCCACTGGTTTCAGCCACTGACCGGAAGCTCTGCAGAGAAGCATGATTCCTTTTTTACCCTGAAGGGAGACGGTACACCTCTGGAGCAATTCGAAGGTGATGCCCTCGTGCAACAGGAACCGGATGCCTCCTCCTTCCCCAGCGGAGGACTGCGCGCCACTTTCGAAGCCCGCGGCTATACAGCCTGGGATCCTACCTCTCCTGCATTCATCATGCACATCGGCCAGGGTCTGACACTTTGTGTGCCCACGATCTTTGTTTCCTACACGGGCGAATCCCTGGACTATAAAGCGCCCTTGCTGAAATCCATCGATGCCCTGAACAAGGCAGCTGTGGACGTCTGTCATTACTTCGACCGCAATGTGAGCAAGGTAGTGGCCACCCTGGGATGGGAACAAGAGTATTTTGTGGTGGACGAGGGACTGGCCAATGCCCGTCCTGACCTGGTGATGACCGGAAGGACCGTGTTTGGACATACCCCCGCCAAAGGTCAGCAGATGGAAGACCATTATTTTGGTTCCATTCCGGAAAGGATCTATGCTTTCATGCGTGATTTTGAATACGAGGCTTACCGGCTGGGCATTCCCCTCCGCACCCGTCACAATGAAGTGGCACCCGCGCAGTTTGAGTGTGCGCCCATCTTTGAGGAACTCAACCTGGCCGTAGACCACAACACCCTCCTGATGGACGTGATGAGCAGGGTGGCCAAAAGGCATAAGCTGAAAGTGCTGCTGCACGAAAAACCTTTCGCCGGCATCAACGGATCCGGAAAGCACAACAACTGGAGCATGGCCACCGATACCGGGGTGAACCTGCTGGCACCGGGCAAGACGCCCAAGACCAACCTGATGTTCCTGGCTTTCTTTGTCAATACCATAAAAGCCGTTCATGACCACGCGGACCTCATGCGCGCATCCATCGCTTCTGCGGGGAATGATCACAGACTGGGTGCCAACGAAGCGCCACCGGCCATTATTTCCGCGTACATCGGGCATTTCTTATCCAAAGTGCTCAATGAAATTGAAAGCAGGGTGAGCGATAAGTTCGATGAGCAGGACGAAGTGATGCTGAAACTGGACATCCACAAAAGCATTCCGGAACTGCTCCTGGACAATACAGACCGGAACAGGACTTCGCCTTTCGCATTCACCGGCAACAAGTTCGAATTCCGCGCCGTGGGTTCATCCGCAAACTGCGCCCTGCCCATGACCATCTTAAACACCATCATGGCAGAAACCCTAACGGCTTTCAAAACGGAAGTGGACAAACTGATTGAAAAGGGCGATAAGAAGGAAGTGGCCATCATGCAGGTCATCAAGAAATACATAAAGGCCAGCAAAAAAGTGCTTTTTGAAGGAGACGGCTACAGCGATGAATGGCAGAAAGAAGCGGCAAAACGCGGACTGCCCAACCTGAAGACCACGCCCCTGGCACTGGATCCCATGATCACAGACAAGGCCAAAAAGCTCTTCGAGAAACACCGTGTCTTGAGCCATTCTGAACTGGAAGCACGCCACGAGATTGAACTGGAGAAATACATCAAAATGGTTCAGATTGAGGGTCGCGTCATTGGAGACCTAGCCGGCAACCATATCCTGCCTGCTGCCGTCAAGTATCAGAATGTACTCATCAGTAATATCAAGGGTCTGAAGGAACTGGGCGTCAAAGCCGCATCCTACAAAGCGCAGCTGGACGTGCTCACGGAAATGTCAGAGCATATCCAGAAAGTTCAGGTGCTGGCTTTTGAGATGACCGAAGCGCGGAAAAAAGCGAACGCCATTGCCAATACCCGTTCCAAAGCGGTGGCATATTGCGATAAGGTGAAGCCCTTTTTCGACGAGATCCGCTACCACGTGGACAAGCTCGAACTGCTGGTGGACGATTCCGCTTGGGAACTTCCCAAGTACCGGGAAATTTTGTTCCTGCGTTAAAAGGCAGTAATCAGAAAAAGTCAGTAACATGATAAAACCCCCTGCCAGCCGGGGGTTTTTTATGAGGTCATCACAGATTACATGACGGCATTCCGGATTACTTCATCTCGAAACTGTCCATGAACTTGGTGGTGAAATCCCCCCTGATGAACTGCTCATTCCGCATCAGCTGCTGATGAAATGGAATGGTGGTCCTGACCCCTTCAATCACATATTCTGAAAGCGCCCGGCTCATCGTGTTAATGGCTTCCTCGCGTGTACGGGCAACCGCAATGATCTTTGCAATCATCGAATCATAGAACGGAGGGATCACGTATCCGGCATATACGTGCGAGTCCACGCGGATCCCGTGACCACCAGGCTGGTGCAGCACGGTAATTTTCCCGGGACTGGGCCTGAAATCATGGTAAGGATCCTCTGCGTTAATCCTGCATTCAATGGCATGCATGGCCGGGAAATAGTGCTGACCGGAGATAGGCTCTCCCGCCGCAATCTTTATCTGCTCCTTAATCAGGTCGAAATTGGTCACTTCCTCCGTCACACAGTGCTCAACCTGGATCCGGGTATTCATTTCCATGAAATAAAAGTTCCGGTGTTTATCCACCAGGAATTCGATGGTGCCCACGCTTTCGTAATTAATGGCGGACGCAGCTTTGACGGCAGCTTCTCCCATTCTCTCCCGGAGTTCATCCGTCATGAAAGGGGAAGGCGATTCCTCCACCAGTTTCTGGTGGCGGCGTTGAATGGAGCAATCTCTTTCACTGAGGTGGGAAACCTTTCCGTAGCGGTCTCCCGCAATCTGAATTTCAATATGACGGGGTTCCTCCACGAATTTCTCCATATAGATCCCATCATTCTTAAAGGAAGCGCCTGCTTCCATTTTAGCCGAGTCGTAGGCTCTTTCCAGTTCCGCATCCTCCCATACCACCCGCATCCCCTTACCTCCACCCCCTGCTGTTGCTTTCAGGATGACGGGGTAACCAATTTCCTTGGCCAGCCCCTTGGCCTGGTCCAGGCTCTCCAGGAGGCCGCCACTTCCCGGAACAACGGGAACGCCCGCACGGATCATCGTCTCCTTGGCGGTGATCTTATCGCCCATGGCCCTGATCTGGTCCGGGGTTGGGCCGATGAATTTGATGCCCGATTCACCGCAGATCTCCGCAAATTTTGCATTCTCTGCCAGGAAACCATAACCCGGGTGGATGGCATCTGCATTGGTGATTTCGGCAGCGGCCATCAGGTGGGGAATATTCAGGTAGGAGTCCGCGCTGGAAGGCTTTCCAATGCAAACCGCCTCGTCCGCAAACTTCACGTGCAGGCTGTCCTTGTCGGCCGTGGAGTAAACCGCCACCGTCCGGATGCCCATCTCCCGGCAGGTCCTGATCACCCGGAGGGCAATCTCGCCGCGATTGGCAATCAATATTTTCTTGAAATTAATCTTGGAGTCTTTAGTCATGCCGTTGGATTAAGCCGCCTCAGGGCCGGCCGGATTATCCGGTTGCCGCTGGGCAGTTTTTCAGGATGGATTGACGAGGAAAAGGGGCTGGTCGTACTCAACCGGGGTGGCATCATCCACCAGGACTTTCACAATTTTCCCGGACACTTCGCTCTCGATTTCATTGAAAAGCTTCATGGCTTCGATGATGCAAACCACTTTACCAACCTGGATGTCATCTCCTACCTCCGCAAAAATGGGTTTGTCCGGGGATGGTCTGCGGTAAAATGTGCCGATCATCGGACTCTTGATGGTCACGAAGTTCTCGTCTTTGGCGTGTACTGCCGGTTTCTCCGGACCGGAGACTCCGGCTGCCGGCGCCTGTATGGCGGCTGGTGGAACTTGCTGAGCCTGGACCATCGGCATGGCTACGGGTGCAGAAACAGTTACAACCTTATCCTCTTGTTGGCGGATCGTAATTTTAAAATCCTTTTGTTCAATCGTCAGCTCGCTGATATTGGACTTATTGACGGTCTTGATCAGGTCCTGAATCTGTTTGAAATCCATGGAAACGTTGTTTAGTGGATGGCAAGGGTTAACGTACCCTTGTAAGATAGGAATCTTTATGCATCAAAAACTTCCAATTTCGGTGCAAAACTGGATAAAAAAAGGGCAAAACCAATAATTTTTGCCCTTTTTTGAAATAAATCAAGGGATTTTACTCCTTGACTCTTTCAATATATTCCCCCGTGGAAGTATTAATCCGGATCAGATCCCCCTCGTTGACAAACAGCGGCACCATGACAGTAGCCCCCGTCTCGATGGTAGCTGCTTTCAGGGTACGGGTGGCGGTATCTCCCCGAACCCCCGGCTCCGAATAAGTGATCTGAAATACCACTTTTTCCGGCAACTCCACGCTCATAGGCAATTCCGTCTCTGTATTGAAAAGCACGGAAACACCCAGCCCGTCTTTCAGGAACTGGGGGGCATCCACTTTATTTTCGTCCACTGCTACCTGCTCAAAGGTTTCGTTGTCCATGAAATTGTATCCCGTATCGTCCTTGTAGAGAAACTGATAGTTTTTCCGCTCCACCCGGACCGGATAGATGTTCTCGCCTGAGTTCCAGGTTTTTTCGATTGTGCGACTGTTATCCACGCCCTTCAGTTTGGCCCAAACCTTGGCAGCTGCCCTCGCCGTTTTATTTTCTCCATATTCGATCACGGTGTAAAGGCTCCCGTCCAGTTTTATGATCATGCCCCGGCTGATGTCTGATGTTGTTGCCATAAAATGAGTTTTAAAGATTCCCGCTATAGCCGCTGGGAAGGCGGCAAAACTAAGTGAAAAAGGATAAAATCCGGAATGAAAAGTTTTTGATCGACAGGTCGCCGCCTGTACCTTTGACCGGCCCCGGAAAAGCCTGGACAGGATTTCCGGAGAGTAATGGCCCATCAATTTTTTCAACGCAAAACAAATACGCATATGAAAGTTACAGTTGTAGGTGCAGGAGCAGTTGGAGCTACTTGCGCGGATAATATCGCGCGCGCAGCCCTCTGTGAAGAACTGGTATTGCTGGATATCAAAGAAGGCCTGGCCGAAGGCAAAGCGCAGGATATGATGCAGACCGCTGCACTGCTGGGTTTTGACACCCGCATCATGGGCAGCACGAACGATTTCAGCAAGACAGCCGGTTCAGACGTGGCAGTCATCACTTCCGGTATTCCGCGCAAACCCGGCATGACCAGGGAGGAATTGATTGGCACCAATGCCAGCATCGTGAAAAGTGTGGCGGAAAATATCCTCAAATTCTCACCGGATGCCATCATCATCGTCATTTCCAACCCGATGGACACGATGACTTACCTAGCGCTTCAATCCACCGGACTGCCCAAGCATCGCATCATTGGAATGGGCGGCACATTGGACAGCTCCCGCTTCAAATACCAACTCAGCCAGCACCTCGGATGTTCACCCGCCGACCTGAACGCAGTAGTTATTGGCGGACATGGTGATACCACCATGATTCCCCTCATCAGGCTGGCTACCTGGAACAGCGCACCTGTTTCCCAGTTCCTGACGGCAGATCAGCAGAAACAAATTGTGGCTGATACGATGGTAGGCGGTGCCACGCTAACCAAACTCATCGGAACCTCGGCATGGTACGCCCCCGGAGCCGCCGGCGCAGCGCTTGTGAAAAGCATCCTCCGCGATGAGAAAAAACTGTTCACCTGCTGTGTTTCCCTGGATGGAGAATACGGCCAGAAGGATATCTGCCTGGGTGTACCAGTGGTCATCGGACGGAAAGGCTGGGAAAAAATCCTGGATTTCAATCTGAATGAAGAGGAAAAGGCCCTTTTTGCCAAAAGCGCAGAAGCGGTTCGTTCCATGAACGAGGTGCTTAAAACCTTGTAATCCGCTCATTCTTAAATAGCTAAAAACCGGCTTCCAGGAGGCCGGTTTTTTTTATACTTATCGGTCGCCGGCTGCGTTATATAATAACCAATCCGTATCCCCATGACCAAGTATCTCGACTCGCCGTTGAAGATTACCGGTATCTTGCTAAGCCTTACCGGCTTGATCCTCAGGTGCTTCACTTACCATCCATCAATTCCCGAGGGCCTTTCCATCTTCCTGATGGGCATGGTCATGCTCGCCACTGCCTGGATGATTACGCGCTCCAGCATGAGCAGAAAGGATCGTAACCTGGTGGAAATCACCCTCCTTCTGATTGTCATTCTCTGTTCAATCCTGATGGCCATGGACTACTATGGCCTGATTGCCATTCACCATTTTATGTCATCCACCGGGCTGAGGGAGATCCTGACTATTCTTCCGATATAATTTGGGCGATGCGCTCAGCGGATTGATCCTGCATGCATCTGAAATGTTTTTTCGGGCAGGCCTGGTGACCGATTTTGGAACAGGGCCTGCAGGAAAGGCCTTCCACTTCAAGGTTATAAAACGGCACCGGATGTGTCCCATAATATGGATACATCCCGAATGCAGGAACCGTATTCCCCCAGAGGACAACCAGTTTTTTCCTCAGTGCGGCCGCAATATGCATCAACCCGGTGTCTGAACTGATTACCCAGTCGGCATCTCTGAGGAGCATCGCACTTTGGTGCAGGCTCAAACGTCCGCAGGAATTCCAGGCTTTTCCGGGAAACGCGGCAGCCACCTTCTCCGCAGCCTGGCGGTCGTCCTTTCCCCCCAACAATAACACAGGTTGTCCAGAGCGCATGCATATTTCCCTCATCTTATCTATCGGAATCCGTTTGGTGAAATGGGCAGCACCCGCCACCAGTGCAATATAGCCGCTCCGGAACGGAAGGGACATTGTTTCAAACGGGCTCACCGTATCCTGGGGAATAAAGTAATCCAGCCCCTGTCCATCGTTGTTAACCTGGTATCGAGCCACCGTCTCAAGGTACCTGTCCACGATATGCAGTCGCGGCATGCGGTCCCATTTAAAGCTGGTCAATAGCCATTTTTCTAAGTTCAGCTTACGGAAGGAAGCAGAGGGCAGGCCAAGAGCCTGTTTCACGCGCAGGGTTCGGACATTGCTGTGCAGGTCAATCACCGCGTCGAATTGCTCAGCCTTCAGGGAACGGATCATTGCATCAAAATCTTCTTTAAGCAGATGGACTTTCCGGACATGCGGATTACCATCCAGGACCTGGGCGAAAACGGGCTTGGTGAGATAATGAATAACGGCGCCGGGTACCTGCTGTGCAAGATTTCTAAGCACCGGCGTGGTCAGCACGATATCGCCGATGGATGAGAATCTGATCACCAGGAACTTCATACGCTAAAAATTAGGCCTCTCTTTTCAGGGAAACATTTCCTCCGTTTCAATATAATCGAGGTCCTTGTGAAAGGTCTCTTCCGTAAACCACGCCGCAACAAGGGTGACCGTCATCACAATGACGCCGGTCACCATCGCGCTTTGTACCAGGCTCCACTTCAGGGCATCCTGGAACCAGTCCTTAAACATGAGATTGATCAATGGCAGGGAACCACGTACCATATTTGGAATGGTGGTTGCCGCCGTTGCGCGCAGGTTGGTTCCAAACTGTTCCGCACCCATTGTTACAAATATGGCCCAGAATCCTGTACTGAAGCCGAGGGCTGCACAAGCGGCATACATGGTGCTGTCACTATTATTCAGGCTGCTGAAATAGAAAAGCCCGGAGACGATGGTCAGGGCATAATACAGGTAAAGGGCTTTTTTCCTGCTTTTGAATGCCTGCGAAACCAATCCAATCAGGATATCCCCGATTGCGATGGCAGCATAGGCATACATGATGGACTTACCGGAATCGATCTGGTTGGGCCCGTAGAGTGCGGTTGCAAAACGATTGCTGAAGTTTACGAGGATTCCGATGACATACCATGTGGGCAGCCCGATCAGGATGGCGAGCAGGTACTTTGTGAAACGCCGCCCATTGTTGAGGAACATCAGAAAATTTCCCTTCGCTACTTTCTGATCTTTCAGGGCATGAAACATACCGCTTTCAGCCACGCTGATCCGTAAAAGCAACAGCATAATGCCCAGGCCACCGCCGATCTTATAACATAGTCGCCAATCGCCACTGGTCCTATAAATAAAATACGCAAACACCGCCCCAAACAGGCCGATGCCGGCCACCAGGGAAGTGCCCACCCCTCTTTTCTCTTTCGGAAGCAACTCGCTCACCAGGGTGATGCCCGCTCCCAGTTCTCCTGCCAGCCCGATACCCGCTACAAAACGGGCCCATGCATACTGGTCCACCGTCTGAACAAACCCGTTGACAAAATTGGCTACGGAATAGAGCAGGATTGAGCCAAACAGTACACTCAACCTTCCCTTCTTATCGCCCATCACCCCCCACAGTATCCCACCGATCAACAGGCCAATCATTTGCCAGTTGATGATCTTCGTGCTTGCCGAAATCATTTGAGCGTCCGTGACACCCAAGCCCTTCAGGCTGGGTTCCCGGACAATGGTAAAAAGCAGGAGATCATAGATATCCACAAAATAGCCCAGTGCAGCCACCAGGACCGCCAGGTTAAATACCGATTTCTGAGGGGTTGAAGCCGCTTTCATGCGTTGGACTGGCGATGCTCGTCTTTGTCTTTATGTGCCCGCCTGGAAAAAACTTTCCACAGTACTGGTGCAGTGGTGACCAGGATAATCAGTATCACGATTGCTTCCAGATGCTCTTTGATATTGAAATTGAATTTTTTCAGAAAGAACATATACAGGTAATGCCCTGCAGAGAGCATGGCAACGGCCCATGCAACACATCCTGCTATATTATAATAGGCAAACTTTTTCTTGTCCATCCCCACGATCCCGGCTACAATAGGTGCGAAAGTGCGGATAAAGGGCAGGAAGCGGGCAAACACGACGGCACTGCCTCCGTATTTGTCGTAAAAATCCTTGGCAGCAAAAAGGTGTTTCTTTTTGAAGAAGAACGTATCCTCTCTTCGGAAGAGATAGGGGCCGCTTCGGGCACCGAACCAGTAGCCAACCCAGTTACCCGCAACACCTGCTATCACTACCAGCACGATGATGAGCACAAGATTCAGGAAATCATTTCCCGTATGAAACACTTCCCTGGCAAGCTCATTGCTGTAGATCCCCGCCACAAAAAGCAGGGAATCACCCGGGAGGAAGAATCCTGCAAACAGGCCGGTTTCTGCAAACACAATGAATAAAAAAAGCCAGAGCCCCCCGTTCTGTATATAAAATTCAGGGTTTAACAGATCTGTCCAGTGAAACTGCAGCAGTTCAAGCATCATTCAGATTTTAAATTCAGGGAGTTACACTTCGTATGCGTTTTCAATATCCACAGGATTACCCAATTCGTTCTCCCATTTGCTGACGGCAGTGGTGGCCAGCGCGTTGCCAATGACATTGGTCATCGACCGGAACATGTCACAAAAATGATCAATGGGCAGGATGAGCGCAATGCCTTCCGGCGGAATATTGAACATCGCGCAGGTGGCAGTCACCACCACCAGAGAGGCCCTGGGTACGCCCGCAATCCCTTTGCTGGTCAACATTAACACCAACAACATCGTCAACTGGGTACCAAGATCCAGCGGCACCTGGTAAACCTGTGCTATGAAAATACTCGCAAAGGTCATATACATCATACTGCCGTCCAGGTTAAAGCTGTATCCGAGTGGCAGGATAAAGGAAACAATTTTGTTTTTGCACCCAAAGCGCTCCATCTCTTCCACCAGCTTGGGGAATACTGCTTCAGAACTGGTGGTGCTGAACGCGATGGCCATCGGGTTCAGGATTCTCTTCAGCAAATCAAAAACACGGCTGCCCAGCACCAGGTAGCCTATTATAAACATCAGTACCCAAAGAGACAGGATCCCGAGTAAAAAGGCGCCGAAAAACTTCACGTACACCACCAGGATGCTCTGCACGCCATAGGTAGCCACCACAGCGGCGATGGCTCCGAAGACACCAAGCGGTGCGAAATTCATCACATACCCAACCATCTTAAGGATGATATGGGAAAAGACTTCCAATGCCTTGATCAGGGGAAGGGCTTTTTCCCCAATGGCGGCGGCAGCTACGCCAAAGAAAATGGAAAAGACCACGATCTGCAGGATTTCGTTGGTTGACATCGCCTCCACAATACTTTTGGGAAACACATGGCTGATAAAATCGCTGATGGAAAAGGCTTTGGACTTGCTCATGATCTCCGTGGCCGCGGAAGCATCCGCCTGCCCGATGCTGAATCCAATGCCGGGCTCCATCATATTTACCCAAAACAGGCCAATCAGCAGGGAGAGCAGGGAAGCCGTCACAAACCATAGCATGGCCTTCCCCCCGATCCTGCCCACGGTCTTCAGGTCTCCCAGTTTGGCAATACCCACTACCAGGGTGGTAAAAACGAGTGGAGCGATGATCATTTGAACAAGCCGCAGGAAGATCGTTGTCAACAACTTACTGTTGGCAGAAAACTTCCGGATGAATTCCGGTGAACTGTTGACATGCACCAGGTAGCCTGCTATGATACCGATAATCATAGAAAGGAAAATAAAGATGGTCAGCCTGCTGCCCTGCTTGTTCATATTGGCGCAATATAATATTAAAGCAGTACATCCTGAAAAGGCCGTCAAAAAGCCTTTTCGGCCTGTCCCGGGACCAAAAGAAATATATCCCGAATAAATAATTCTGTTATCTTTCGGCATTCAAACCGATTCGATTACCAGAATACGACTACTGTATGAGCATATTCAGAAAGAAAGATCTTGAAAGCATGCTGGCGCATGCGGCCGATGATGAAAAAGGTCTGAAAAAGACCCTTGGCGCAGCCAACCTCGTGGCACTGGGCATTGGGGCAATTATCGGAGCTGGTCTGTTTGTAAGGACAGCCGCCGCCGCCGGGCAGGCAGCAGGACCAGCCGTAACCATCTCCTTTATCATCGCCGCCATTGGATGTGCCTTTGCAGGTTTATGCTATGCTGAATTTGCCGCCATGATTCCCATCGCGGGCAGTGCATACGCTTACAGCTATGTGACGATGGGTGAGATGATTGCCTGGATCATCGGCTGGGCCCTTATCATGGAATACGCCCTTGGAGCCGCCACAGTTTCCATCGCCTGGAGTGAATACCTGAATAAACTGCTGGGAGGTGCGATTCCTTATGAATGGTGCCACTCGCCTTTTGAAAGCTTCACAGATTCCGCAGGTGTACTACATAAGGGCATCCTCAACGCGCCTGCCCTGATTATCCTGCTGCTTCTCACCTTGCTGCTGATCAAAGGTACGCAGGAAAGTGCCATGGTCAATGCCATCATCGTTTTTATCAAAGTAGCAATCGTGCTGCTATTTATCGCCATTGGATGGCAATTTATCCGTCCGGAGAATCACACGCCTTACCTGATTCCGGAAGGTACAAAGCCCATCCTGGATTCCGCGGGGAAGGAACTGGTGAACTACGATGGTTTCTTTAAGCATGGATGGGGCGGTGTACTGGGAGGCGCGGCTATTGTGTTCTTTGCCTTCATCGGGTTTGACGCCGTCAGCACGGCAGCCCAGGAGGCCAAAAACCCCAAAAGGGACATGCCCATCGGTATACTCGGATCCCTGGTGGTCTGTACCATCCTCTATATCCTATTTGGACATGTACTTACCGGAGTAGCCAATTGGCAGGAATTTGTAGATCCGGAAAAGGGAAGGGAAGCTTCCGTAGCTTATGCCATTTCTCAGTATATGACAGGCTATGGCTGGCTGGCTACGGCCGTTACCGTGGCCATCCTGGCCGGTTTCTCTTCAGTGATCCTGGTCATGCTGATGGGTCAAAGCCGGATTTTCTATACCATGAGCAATGACGGGCTGATCCCAAAAGCTTTTGGAGAACTGCACCCTCGTTTTAAAACTCCATATAAAGCAAACTGGATTCTGTTTGTTTTTGTGGGCCTGTTTGCTGCTTTTGTACCAGGGCATGTAGCAGGCGACCTGACCAGCTTTGGCACCCTCTTCGCTTTTGTCCTGGTCAGCTTGGGCGTATGGATTCTGCGGGTGAAGAACCCGGATATGAAGCGTCCTTTCCGCACACCGTTGGTTCCCCTTGTGCCCTTGCTGGGAGCCATAATCTGCGCGGCCATGATCGCGGCGATTGATCCCCGGACATTGAAGTTTGCCATGATCTGGATGGTCCTTGGTCTGCTGGTTTATTTTGGATACAGTCGCAAACAAAGTAAACTCCACGGCGGACTGGGCGATCATTTGCCCAAAGCCAAGGATTTTCAATAATCTTAAGAAAATTTTCCACAGGTGAAAAGCCGGTATTTACCCCGGCTTTTCACCTTTTGCTTTCTGCCTTTTTGAGTTTTCTATACCTTTGCTCCCCAACGAAAAAAGTACGCTCCATGGGTCGCATATTTGAAGTCCGGAAATCTACCATGTTCGCCCGCTGGGACAGGATGTCCAAGCAGTTCACCCGCATTGGAAAGGAAATTGCCATCGCCGTGAAGGCCGGAGGCCCGGACCCAAATACCAACCCCGCCCTTCGTCGCTGTTTTCAGAACGCCAAGAGCGTCAACATGCCCAAGGACCGGGTGGAGGCAGCCATCAAAAGGGCCCAGGGCAAGGAAATGGAAAACTATGAGGAGATTCTGTACGAAGGCTATGCACCCCACGGCGTGGCCGTATTGGTGGAAACGGCCACGGACAATCATGTCCGCACGGTTGCCAATGTCAAATCTCATTTCAACAAGGGCAACGGTGCCCTGGGAAACAGCGGAAGCGTGAGTTTCCAATTCAAGAAGATGGGCGTTTTCAAACTGAAGCCGGAAGGATTGAGCCCTGAAGAACTGGAACTGGAATTGATTGACTATGGCCTCGAAGAACTGGGCGAAGGTACTGGTGAAAACGGGGAAGATGTGTTGGTGGTGCGTTGTGCTTTCAGCGATTTCGGAAACATGCAAAAAGCCCTGGAAGAGAAAAATATCACACCTATCTCCGCCGAAGTGGAATGGATTCCCTCCACCCTGGTGGAATTGACGGAGGAGCAAGCCCACGAAGTCCTGAAACTCGTGGACAGGTTGGAACAGGACGAGGACGTTCAAAAGGTCTTCCATAACCTCAAATAAACCAAGATGACCGAATCCCTTCAGAACAGCGGGGGACCGGTTGTATTGTTCGATGGCGTCTGTAATCTGTGCAATGGAGCTGTGAGGTTCCTGGTCAAAATCGACCGAAAAAAATTCTTGCGTTTTTCTGCCCTTCAGGGCAGATTTGCTGCGCAACTCAAAGCGCATAAGTTACCGGATTATCAAAACGCCGAATCCATCCTGCTGTACCATAACGGTGATCTATACACGCATTCAGATGCCGTGCTAAAAATCTGTGATCTGCTGGGGGGCGGATGGCGAATGCTTTACCTGCTGCGTTTCGTTCCCGGCGGGCTGAGGGACCGGTTGTACCAATTGATTGCACGAAACCGATATCGCTGGTTTGGAAAAAAGGACGCCTGCATGATCCCGGGCCCGGAATTGCAAGACCGGTTTTTGGACTAGCAAAAGCACCGGGAATCACTCATGCATCATCTCCAGTACAACCGAAACAATATCTTCCAGGTTTGGCTTGCCAAAATAATCTCCGTCAGAACCGTAGCCCGGACGATGAGCCTGACCCGTCAGGGTGCGTGGCGCCACATCGAGCCAACGGTAACCGCCCTGTTCCTCCATGACTTTATTGTACATGAAGGCAGCTGCACCGCCAGGCACGTCTTCGTCCACGAAAAGAATGCGACTCGTTTTTTTCAATGATTCAAGGATCCGGTGTTCCCTGTCAAAGGGCAGAAGCGTCTGCACATCCACAATCTCCACCTGCACCCCCCTGTCTTCCAGGAATTGCGCGGCCTCCTGTATGATCCTCAGCACGGAACCATAGGAAACAATGGTAATGTCCTCTCCTTCGCGGATGACTTCCGGTAGACCCAGCGGTACCCTGAACTCCAGCAGGTTGGCCGGGAGCCTCTCCTTGAGGCGATACCCATTCAGGCACTCGATGACAATGGCCGGGTCCATGCCATCCAGCAATGTGTTGTACATACCTGCTGCCTGAACCATATTCCTCGGCACACAAACATGCAGTCCCCGCAGGGAATGCAGGATCATACCCATGGGGGACCCACTATGCCAGATCCCTTCCAGCCGGTGTCCGCGGGTCCGTACAATAAGGGGAGCAGATTGACGGCCTACGGTCCTGAAATGGAGCGTCGCCAGGTCATCGCTGAGTGGCTGAAGGCCATATAAGAGGTAGTCCAGATACTGAATTTCCGCAATCGGCCTCAATCCGCGCATCGCCATACCAATCCCCTGGCCCATGATGGTCAATTCCCGGATACCCGTATCAAAGATTCTTTCTTTCCCGTGTTTTGCCTGCAGCCCCGCGAATCCCTGGTTGACATCCCCGATCTGCCCAAGATCCTCGCCGAAAGCAATGACGAGCGGATTATGTTCAAATAGTTTGTCGAAATACCGGTTCAACACCTCATAGCCATTTATCAGGAGTGCGTCTTCCGCATAATCGGCTTCCACCGATTGCACCAACAAGGGACTGCCTGGTCCTTCCTGGTAAAGATGACTGTTGAAGCTTTCTCTGCCTGTTTTTTTTAATTCCTGGTAAAGCCTGTCCAAGGGCCCGGCGGCAGGATCTTTGCCAATAACGGCCAGGGTCTGACCAAGCGCTTGCATGACGTCCCTCCGCAGCGGCTCCCGGTTAGCCTGGAGCAACTGAAGAAACCTTTCCAGTGCGGGGTGCTGCTCGTGCAAGGACATGGGCAACTCCTCCAACATGCTAACGGCATCGGCTACCTGTTTTTTAACCGGCTCATGGAATCGTTGCCATGCAAGTTGCCGGGCGTCCAGGGTTTTCTGTTTGGCTTCGTTCTCAATGGCAGACAGCTCCTCATCGCCGGCAAGCTGGTTTTCCTCAATCCAGATCCTGAATTGCCGTATGCAATCCCATTCCCGCTCCCACTCCAGGCGCTCCGGAGTCTTATACCGCTCATGGCTACCCGAAGTTGAGTGACCCTGTGGCTGGGTCACTTCCTCCACATGGAAGAGTACAGGCGTGTGTGTCTTCCGGGCCTTGCGCAATCCCTGCTCAAAGGTTTCACAAAGTGCAGCATAGTCCCATGCTTTGACGCGATAGATATCTATGCCGTTGGACCCTTCTTTTTTCTGGAAGCCCTGGAGGGCTTCGGAGATGGACCCCTTGGCGGTTTGGTATTTTTTGGGAACTGAGATTCCGTATCCATCGTCCCAGACAAAAACCGCCAGTGGCACCTGGCTGACTGCCGCCGCATTCATGGTTTCCCAGAAATGCCCTTCAGATGTGGCTGCGTCACCGATGGTGCAAAAACATAATTCCGAACCCATTCTGGACAGATTTCTGTAAGGTGCAAGGGCTTGTATCTCCCGGAAACATCGGGAAGCGTATGCCAACCCCAATGCCTTGGGCATCTGCCCCGCCGTGGGTGCCAGTCCAGCCGCCAGGTTCTTCCGGTTTACAAGGTCCAGCCAGTTGCCCTTTTCATCCACAAAGGGACTCGCAAAATGGGAATTCATCTGCCTTCCGCCACTATGGGGATCATTATGGATGTCCGGATCTGCATATAACTGGGAGAAAAACTCCTGAAGGTTGGCCTGACCGGTTGCAAATGCAAAAGTCTGGTCGCGGTAATACCCGCTGTAGAAATCACCGGGCTGGAAGAACTTAGCCATTGCAACCTGCGGCACTTCCTTTCCATCTCCAAAAATGCCAAACTTGGCTTTGCCCGTGAGCACTTCTTTTCTGCCAAGGAGACTGGCCTGCCTGCTTTCACAGGCCAACCGATAGTCCCTGAGGACCTCTTCTCGAAAAGCTTCAAAAGACAATGCTTCGGCGTCAACAGCCTGGTTGGGGAGCGTGGGTTCCATGCGCACAAAACTACCGGAATTTAACATTGTGCCGGGAGGGCTGGCCGAAAAATGGCGATGCTGTGGAAAAGCTTCATAAACGCGTGAAAATCAACTCCAAAATTGGAGGAAAAAAGGCCTTTGCGCCGCTGTTAAAAAAAAGCGAGGATTTCGGGGACCCAGAGAAAATGCGGGCAACAATATGTAGATTTGTCAAGGCGTTAGAATCCCTTAATGATATCCGCTTGAAACAGCTTACCATTACCGCCCTGTGTTTCCTGTTTAGCCTGGCCGTTGACGCCCAGGTTGCCGCCCCTGCCACCACGCCCGTACAGGAGGTGATCCGGTTGAACGAAAGTTCTTTTGACTTTGGAAAGATTCCGCAAGGCAAACCTGTTACACATGTTTTTGAAGTGTTCAATATCAGCAACCAGCCGATAGCGCTGGAGAGCGTGCAGGCATCCTGTGGTTGCACCACGCCGGAATGGAGCCAGGATCAAATCCCTCCAGGTGGTGCACAAAAAATCACCGTTGGGTACAATTCCGCCACCGAAGGGGTTTTTGAAAAATCAATTACCATCTTTTACCATAAAGGTCAGACGAAGCAAATCATCATCAAGGGCGAAGTTTGGAAAACGCCCGGACAGTCGGCCCCCCGAAACAACAGCATCGCCGTCATCAAAAATCTAAACTGATACTAAACCATGAAAAAGTTACTCCTCGTTGCAGTCATGCTTGGATTCGGATCTGTCATTTTTGCACAGACCGAAGTGAAGAAAGCGGAAGACGTGATCAAGTTCAAGGAGATGAAATACAATTTCGGGAAGATCAAGCAAGGTGTTCCCGTAACCCATGAATTTGAGTTCACGAACGTCAGCAGCGGCCCTGCCGTTATTGAGAACGCCACAGCATCCTGCGGTTGTACAACGCCAACCTGGCCTCAACAACCCGTCATGAAAGGAAAGGCAGACAAGATCACGGCAGGTTTTAATGCAGCCGCCCCGGGCGTGTTTGAAAAAGGAATTTTTGTAAAGGTTAAAGGAATTGACTACCCGGTGGAAATCAAAATCTCCGGTGAGGTGTTGACCCCGGAAGCCTACGCAAAATATGAATCCGAAAAGAAAGGCAAGACCGGATCAAGATAAGATCTACTAATGAAGTAAAAAAGCCTGGCAGAAATTGCCAGGCTTTTTTGTTGGTTGAAGATGGCAGGGTTACAGGCTCCGGGCATTGTCAATGAATTCACGCTGCATTTGCTTGGGATCTGAAATGACTCGATAGAAATCCTCCAGGTACTTGACCATATCATCCTTTTCCCTTTTCTCCAATGCCTCCATTCCCTGTATCAGGCTGACGATCTGCGGTTTCTTGTCCCGGAAAATTTTTGCAGTCTCTTCAATCTCTGCCATATTCCTGGGGAAACCGCGATAGAGGCGATCACGGACGCTGGCGATGCCCAGTTCTTCCGGAGGTACGGCATAATTTGCGTTCACCAGGCCGCAGTAGTCGAAGTCGTACGGAACCGCTAACGGCTTACTGTTGGCACTGTCCCTTTTCTGAATCAGTTTGATATTATGATCTCCGGGAACCGACCAGTCCGTGTTGCCAATCATGTATTGAAACATCGCCACCAGGGTCATGTATTTGCGGTCCGTAAGTTCCGTATGCAGTTTCTTCACTTCAATTTCCCGGCATTGATTCCGTTTGGCCATATCGTCCACGTCTTCAATCAGGAAGCCCCAGGATGAGTAGGGCTTTCGCTTGCCTTCCGTGTCATTGAAAAACACCTGCATGAGTCGCACCCGGTAACTGGTATCCGTCAGCAGGTTGAATATCTTGTAGGTGAGATATTCCTTTAAAACCAACTGATCGAATTCCTTTCCGAGCCTGCATGAAGAAACCATCTTCAGCTTCTCCAATTTCTCCAGGCTGTTCCCTTTCACGCTCTCAAAATTCAGCATCAGGGAAGGCACATAGCAATACTCTTTCCTGAAATTTCCCCGCGTCCTGAGTTCAATGCTTTCCTTGTAGGTGGTCCCATCCGGTAATTTCAATTCCACCTGGGCTTTCTGGAATGCCGATTTTTCTTTTTCGCCAATCAGTTCCCGCATATCCGTGCTGATGGAAAGAAGCAGGGGCTTCTGTTCTTTGAAGAGCCTGATTTTCCTGGTTGTGTCAGAAGGATCTTTGGGTTTCTTACCCTTTTTCGAGGAATCCGCGGCAGCGGGTGCAGCCGTATTCTCCTGGCACTGAACATTTTGTCCAATGAACAAACTGCCCACGAGCAATAAAACCAGGAACAGTAGCCGGGGAATGAGTCTCATATCAGGAAGGTTTGGCAGAAATTACACAGGATTTTAACGATAGCCAAAAAATTCAGATAGATTCCGCTACGCTCAGTTTTCTTTTACCTTTGCCCCATGCTACAGATATCCGAAAGAGGACAGCAGATGCCACCCAGCCCTATCCGCAAACTCGTTCCCTACGCAGAAGCTGCAAAAAAGAAAGGGATTCGCGTATACCACCTGAACATCGGGCAACCAGATATTGAAACCCCACCAGCCATCCTGGATGCGGTCCGGCATGCGGATATCAAAGTATTGGAATACAGCCACAGTGCAGGAAATGAGAGCTACCGGAAAAAACTTGTGACCTATTATCAAAAGGTTGGCATCCAGGTAGACCACACGCAGATCATGATTACGGCAGGCGGCAGTGAAGCCATTGTATTTGGATTTATGAGTTGCCTGAACCCGGGCGATGAAGTCATTATCCCCGAACCATTTTATGCCAACTATAATGGGTTTGCCGTTATGGCCGGGGTGAAGGTGGTGCCCATTACATCGCGGATTGATGACGGCTTTGCGTTACCCCCCATAGCGGCATTTGAAAAAGTCATTACGCCACGCACAAGAGGCATCGTTGTCTGCAGTCCCAATAACCCCACAGGTTACCTGTACGGCAGGAAGGAAATGGAAGCTTTAAGAGATGTCTGTCTCAAGCATAACCTTTACCTTTTTTCCGACGAAGCATACAGGGAATTCTGTTACGACGGTCATTACGTAAGTGCCATGCACCTGGAGGGAATGGATAATCACGTGATCCTGATGGATACTATCTCCAAAAGGTATTCCGCCTGCGGCGCCCGCATTGGAGCCTTCGTTACCCGGAACAAGTCCGTCTACGACACCGCCATGAAATTTGCCCAGGCCAGGCTGAGTCCTCCGGGCCTTGCGCAAATCATGGGGGAAGCAGCCGTAGATTTGCCCGATGATTATTTTGACAAACCCAGGGCGGAATATCTTCAACGCAGAAACCTGCTCGTCCGGCGACTGAACGCCATGAAAGACGTGTACTGCCCTAACCCGGGAGGTGCTTTCTACGCGATCGCCCGGTTACCCATTACCGATAGTGATCATTTCTGCCAGTGGTTGCTCGAGTCCTTCTCCCATAACAAGCAAACCGTGATGCTGGCGCCTGCCACCGGATTTTACGGCACCCCCGGCCTGGGCAAAAACGAAGTCAGGCTCGCGTATGTGCTCAATACAGAAGCCATCAATGCCGCGATGGATTGCCTGGAACTGGCGCTGGAACAGTATCAGAACAGATGACCGTCATCGCCCCTTCATCGCTGTTTTGTATCTTGATACTACCTAACCCGATTGATGATCACAACTCCGGTAATGACCAATACCGCTCCCATCCAGCTGTACCAAAAGACCTCCTCCCTGAGGATCAGGACAGACAGAAGCAACGCAAAAACGGGCACCAGGTTGTTAAAGATGGCCGTGCGGGTAACGCCCAGCCTGGACACCCCTTCATAGTACCATACAAAGGCCAGCACCGTGCCAATGAGTCCAAGATAGGACAAGGCAATCCAGACTTTCGCGGGCACTGTTGGGGGATAGGACTCAAAGCCGGCAAAAAGTAATAACATGGCCAGTCCGGTGATGGATGCCCAGGCAGAAGCCTCCAGCGGCGACGTTTTTTTCAAAGCCTCCTTGCCGGCCAGGGTATAGATCGCCCAGGTGACCGGGCATCCCAACATGAAGGCATCGCCCCATTCAAAACTTTTGAACAGTTGCAAGGGATGTCCCCGGGAAATCACCAGGACCACGCCCATCAGGGAAATGAACATCCCTGCTACTTTGATACCCCGGATCCTTTCACCATATTTCCAGGCAGACAGGAGCATTACCATGATTGGGTTGAGCGCAACCAGCAAAGCACCATGACTTGCCGGTACAAGTTTCAGTCCCTTGAAGAAAAAAAAGTTATAGGCGAAAATGCCGGAAAAACCCAGGAGACATAGCTGCCAGAATTGACCCCTGTTGACCGAATGAAATCTCCGGTTGACCTGGTAAGCCATGGGAACGAGGACCACCGAAGCAATCAGGTAACGAATCGATGCCCCCATGAAAGGCTCGAAGGTTTGCGCGGCAATCCGGGTGGCAATAAATGTGCCGCCCCAAAAAAGGGCTACAAGAATCAGTTTCAGGTATATCAAATCCAGGAGGGTTGATCAAAGCTAACCAAACAATTGCATTCGGGATTGATCAGCGCGAAATCCCTTACTGTCCGGAGCGGGTCTTGACTTTGCAGGATTCCGGTTGATCAAGTACATTTATTTATGCGTTTTATCCTTTCTGTCATTATTGCCCCGTTCTTCTTCTTTTTTTCCGCTGCCCAGGTAAACCGGGGCGATGTCACCATCGCACGGGACTCACTTGGTGTCCCGCATATATTTGGTAAAACGGACGCTGCCACCGCCTATGGCCTGGCCTGGGCACATGCGGAAGATGATTTCACGGACATCGAGACAGTGCTGCTGGCAGGGAAAGGTATGCTGGGTCGGGCTATTGGCAGGAAAGGTGCGGAAGCCGATTATGTGGTGTCACTGCTTCGCTGCAGGGACCTGGTAAAACAACAGCAACACCTGCTTAGCCCGGAATTTCTCAAAGTGGTGGCTGCCTATGTGCAGGGGATTAACGACTATGCCAAAGCCCACCCTGACCAGATGCGGGTCAGAAAGGCTTTCCCGGCAACCGTGGAAGACTACCTCACAACAGCTACCCTCAGCCTTTCTTTTATCAGCGGACTGGAAGCCTTGCTTCCGCGCGTGTTTAGCGGAGATGTTACCCATCTTCCGGATTTCCAGCCAACAGGTTCAAACGCCATGGCGATTCATCCATCCAAAACCACCACCGGCGAAGCCTTCCTGGCCATCAATTCACACCAACCGTTGGAAGGTCCTGTTGCATGGTACGAAGCACACCTGCAAAGCGACGAAGGATTGAATATCATTGGAGGTCTTTTTCCCGGAGGACTCTGCATTTTCCTGGGAACCAATGAACACCTGGGATGGGCGCATACCGTGAACAATACAGATAAGGTTGATCTATTTCAACTCAAAATGAAATCCGCCAAAAGCAATACTTATGAATATGATGGCAGTTGGCGAGAACTCGAAACAAGGAAAGTGAAGTTGCGCGTTAAAGGCATTCCATTTGCAATTGGCAAGAAAGCATATTGGAGCATATATGGCGCTACGATCCGCAGCCCGAAAGGAGTCTTCAGCCTCCGCTTCACGGCCAATATGGAAATACGCGGCATGGAGCAATGGTGGAGAATGAACAAGGCGAGGAATTTCACGGAATTCTATACTGCTTTGTCCATGCAGGGACTACCGATGTTTAACATTGTATATGCCGACCGCCACGATACGATTTTCTATATGAGTGGGGGGAAAATGCCGCTGAGAAACAAGAAGTTTAATTGGTCCGGCACGGTTCCCGGAAATCTCTCCGAAACGCGGTGGAACAGCTACCACCCCATCCGGGATTTGCCCCAACTAATCAATCCATCCGCTGGCTATCTCTACAACACCAATCATTCTCCGTTTCTGGCAACTGCAGAAAACGACAACCTGAAAGCAGCTTCATTCGACTCCACCAGCGGCTATGAAACCTACCACAATAACCGGAGCCTTCGGTACGGTGAATTGATCAGTAGCGAGGGGAAAATCAGTTACGAAAGCTTCATCCGGATGAAGTATGACGGGCAATTCCCATCCCGCTTCCTGTACCCGATAAAGATCGATTCAATGCTCATGATGGATCCGGCTAATTATCCTTCCATCCAGAAAAATCTGCTCGCATTCCAACGCTGGGATCGGAAGACAGATACAGCCAGCGAGGGAGCGGCGCTTTTCAGGTTGCTCTACGAATACATCAGCAAGGATAAAGCCTCCGTTTCAACCGGCGTGCTTAGCCAAAACAATGCAGTCCTTGCTTTCGAACATGCAGCCTCGCATATGCGCACTCATTTTAGGAAAGAAGCGGTCAAACTTGGAGAACTTCAGTATCATGGTCGGGGTGGAAAAGAGATTCCCGCCTGGGGTTTGCCGGATGTCCTGACTGCGATGTACAGCACTCCACAGAAAGACGGGAGATTTAAAGTCACTGGCGGTGAATCCTATATCCAACTGGTAAGGTTTCCCAAAAATGGACTACCCATCATCGAAACGGTGAATTGTTATGGAAGTTCGGGCAATGCATCCTCTCCTCACTATACGGATCAGATGGAAATGTTCATGCAGCAAAGAAGAAGGACCGTGACCCTGGATAAGGAACTTGTCCTGAAAACCGCCCAGCGGATTTATCAACCTGGAAAGAATTAAGCACAGATCGCTTCCGCATATTCTTCTTTTTCCACAATTTTCCTGAGTTTGGGTATGTCAAGGAATTTAAAGTGCTTGGCGCGAAAGCGAATTACTTTTTCTTTGGTGAACTGAGCCAGGATTTTTGAAACCTGCTCCTTGGTGGTGCCTGCCATATCAGCCATTTCCTGTCTGTCGAGTTGCACCTTTATTCCCGGCCCTTCATCGTGGTAGTGATATACATCGGCCATATGCAACAACACGGACGCGATTTTTTCCCGGACAGTCTGGTGGGCCACATTGAGCAACCTGCTTTCCGCGAGGTGGATTTCCCGCAGGTAGGTCCGGTCCAACTCCATCCGCATACTGTCACTTTTTTTGATCAGGTTGCGGAAAAATTCCAGTTCGATAAAACAAACCCTTGAGTCTTCAACGGCTGTGGCTGTATAAGGCTGCGATCCGCCGTTCAGCACAGACCGATGGCCCATGGGTTGTCCATGGTTGCCCAATTTGAGGATAAATGGTCTCCCTTTGGACCCGTTCAATTCCTGTTTAACGATCCCGTTCTGAATGAAATGAATACCCCGTACAGGGTCTCCCTCGTGGAATATGGTCTCCCCTTTTTTGAAATGATATTGGTGCTTGAATGGCTGAACGGTAGCTAGCAATTCACGTTCACAATGCTTCATCAGGACGCAGTCCTTGACGTTACAGGTCAGGCAGTTCGGATTCAGATTGATCATGGGAAAAAGTTTAGATTGAAGCCCGTTTAAGTATTAAAAAACAAGAAACCGGCAATTTTCCATGCCTTTAAAATCGCTCCATAAAGGTTTTAAATAAACTTACGCTGCATCATGATTTTTACCTGTCTGCAGGCTGATTTTTATCAGTAGTACCGGGTAGGATCAGCATTAAAGTAATGGTCTACAAGCAAGCACCTCCACCGGTAGGTGTTTGTTATTTTGGCCCGATTGTCCTATTTTTGCCGCCCTGACAACGGAATTCGGCTTGAATTTGCCCGTTGGCATTCATGTCTGACTGAAGTGGAATGGATTCAGAAAATATCAGGCGGGGTAGCTCAGGCGGTTAGAGCGTTGGATTCATAACCCAAAGGTCTCGGGTTCAACTCCCGATCCCGCTACAAAGGTCCTAAAGGGGACCTTTTTTTATGGTGTTTGGTTGGCTCCTAAACTTATGCTGACCTGCTCCAACGATGAAACCGTGGGATCAGTGGGTAACCCTGGCCAGCGTTTACGGTCTGTTTACGAATCCCAACGGAGACACTAATGGGATAACAGCGCACCCAATGCCGCTTTGATCCAGGGTATGGAAGGAAGCATCCCCTTTTCCAGATTGGCATTCATGGGCACTGCCGGCAGGTTTCTTGAACCCATTGCGCGTACCGGCAGATCGAGTTGTTGAAAACAGTGAAAAGAAATGCGACCGGCGAGCGCCTCCGCAAATGAATTGCGCTCCGTGTCTTCCGTGAGGACAAGGCATCTTCCGTGTTTTCTTACCGTGTCAAAAACCATCGTTTCGTCCAATGGAAACAACGTGCGCAGGTCAACGATCTCCACCTGCCCCGGGAAAGCATCTGCTGCCGCTTTTGCCCAATAAACGCCCATTCCATAGGTGATCACACAACAACTGTTGCCCTGCCGTACAAGGGCTTCGTCGGCCTGCCTGGCCACTGCTGCCTTGCCCAATGGGATCAGATAATCCCGATCGGGTTCCGGCCTCCTGGCATCTTCAGTACCGGGTACCTTGCTCCAATAAAGACCCTTATGTTCCAGCATGACCACCGGGTTGGGGTCCAGAAAGGCCGACTTCATCAGGCCTTTCATATCAGCCGCGTTGGAGGGATATACAATCTTGATGCCTTTGATGGTGAGCAGCGTAGACTCAATGCTGCCGCTATGATAGGGCCCGCCGCCGCCATAGGCTCCAACCGGAACCCGGATTAGCGCCTGTACAGGAAACTTGCCCTGGGAGAGAAAGGAGGACTTTGACAATTCCGTAACCAGTTGGTTCAGTCCAGGGTAAATATAATCCGCAAACTGTATTTCCACGATGGGCTTGATTCCAGCAGCGCACATGCCGGCCGTGGAGCCAATGATATAGGCTTCCTGGATGGCCGTATTAAACACCCTGAGGTCTCCGAATAAATCACCCAGCGTAGCCGCTTCCCGGAATACGCCTCCCAGTCGCCTGCCCACATCCTGTCCATAGAGTATGCTTTCCGGGTATTCTTCCATAATCTCCCGGATGGCAAAGAGGGCGGCGTCCACCATCATGATTTTCGCAACCCCATTTTCATTTCTGTTACCCTTCTCAGCATGTATTGAAGTGGGGGCGAAAACATGCTGCTCAATCTCTTCCACAACGGGCTCTGCCGCATGAGCGGCCCGCTCAAAATCTTCCATCACCTGTTGCCTGGCTTCCCCGGAAATTCGCTCCAACTCTTCCGGACTAATGCCATTCCGCACAAGTTCTGCGGAGAGTATGGGGCCCGGATCCCTTTGCTTCGCCTGTTCCCATTCCGCTTCATGGCGGTAGAATTCCCGCCTTACGCCACTGGTGTGGTGAGAGAGCAAAGGAACTTCCGCCTGGACCAGGAAGGGTCCTATCCCGCCGCGTACCGAATCAAAGACTTCTGAAATGGTACGGTAACAAAGGGGGAAATCCGTCCCGTCTATTTTGATCCGGTTCAATCCCGGGAAACCTGCGGCGAAGGCATAGGCATCCATCGCCCTGGCTTCGCCAGCCGTGACACTGATGCCCCATTGATTGTCCTGCACCAGGAATACAACCGGCAGTTGATGCAGAACAGCTACCTGGAGTGCCTCGCTGACCTCTCCTTCCGTCATACTTGCATCGCCAAGGGAACAAAGCACCACCTGCTGGTTATGCTGCCCGCTCATGGCGGAGCGGATTTTCAATCCATGGGCGATGCCGGTGGTGGGGATGGCCTGCATACCCGTAGCGCTGCTCTGGTGGATGATGGTGGGTTTGCCCCCGCCTTTCCAGCTTGGATGGCTATAATATTCACGGCCTCCGGAAAATGGGTCTTCCTTCTTGGCCAGCAATTGCAGCATCAATTCGTATGGACTGAATCCAAGCCCCAGCATCAGGCTCTCATCCCGGTAGTATGGGCTGACAAAATCCTCTTCCCGAAGCTGGTAAGCAACAGCCAGTTGTATGGCCTCATGACCCCTTGAAGTGGAATGAACATATTTGCAAATCGGGCGGTTTGCTTCATAGGTATCCGCCATATGCCTTGCCAGGCAAAGATGGCGATATGCCCTCAGCATGATATCTTGAGTAAGCGACAAGCGTTCAATCAACGGTCAATCAAGAAAAATGGCTGTTGGGGTTTGTGCTGCCTTATTTTATACTGAGCTCAAACATGGATTCATCTTCAATAAATCCTTCCAGGTCATCTCCTACCACGCATTCTCCAACACCCGCAGGAGTTCCGGTGAAAACGAGGTCCCCGATGTTGAGGGAAAAATAGTTGGAAATATGGGCGATGATCTGATCGAAGCTAAACATCATCTGTCCTGAATTCCCTTGTTGTACCAACTCTTTGTTTTTATACAGGCAGAAGTTGACGTCATCTTTTTTCAGTTCCGGTTTGATATCAATCCATTTTCCAATCACCGCTGAATTATCCCAGGCTTTAGCCTTCTCCCAGGGAAGTCCCTTGGCTTTCAGGTCGTTTTGGATATCGCGGGCGGTGAAGTCGATTCCAACGGTCAGCCCGTTATAATATTTGTTGGCAAATCTTTCCTGGATATATTTCCCATTCTTACAGATCCGGAGCACCAATTCGCATTCATAGTGCAATTCATTGGAAAATTCCGGGTAATAAAAAGGCGTGTGGGCCTGCAAGAGGGCGCTCTTGGGCTTCATGAAGATGACGGGTTCTTCCGGAATATCATTGCCCAGTTCCTTGGCATGAGCAGCATAATTCCGGCCAATACAAAAGATTTTCATTGTTCAATAAGGTTTAAAGATTGGATAAAGCTAAACGCTTTGAACCCAGATCAGGAATCCAGGTCCCGTGGTCAGTCAGGGATAAGATGGATTGTAAGGAAATTAGTCTGCTAAAATAATCAAAGAAATCCAAAAATCAAGTTCCGAAGTCCAAATTGTTGGCCGTGTTCATGGCCCGCTCAAGCCCCATAACTAAATAATTTTCAATCACTTCGGAACTTTTTTCGATCTTTTTCCGGACGATGGGTATTTCGTTTTCTCTCCATTTACCCAGGACAAAATCAACCTGTGCACCTTTCGGGTAATCGTTGCCAATGCCAAATCTCAATCGGGCGTATTCGGTGGTTTCGAGGCTTTCCTGTATGCTTTTCAAGCCGTTATGTCCCGCATCGCTGCCTTTTCCCTTCAGTTTCAGTTTTTCAAGGGGGATGGCCAATTCATCCAGGACCACCAGCAGGTTATCAATGGGAATATGTTCTTTTTCCAGCCAGTATTTAATGGATTTGCCGGAAAGGTTCATATACGTCGTGGGCTTAATGCAAACCAGGATTTTTCCCTTATACTTCACGCGGGCAAGGTCTGCGAGTCGGTCGCTTTGAAAAACACCTCCATGTTTCTCCACAAAATGATCCACCACGTCAAACCCGATATTATGGCGGGTGTGCGCGTATTCTGGGCCAATGTTGCCAAGTCCGGCAATGAGAAATTTTGACATGATTCAGGCGGATACAAAAAAGCCCCCGCAGCTGCGGGGGCATGAAGATAGATTTTTTGCTTATTTCTTCGCGGCAGGAGCAGCAGCTTTGGGTGCAGCTGCAGCTTTGGGCGCTGCGGCACCTTTTGCGGGTGCAGCGGCTTCTTCCTGCTTCAACTGGCGGGTCATGATGACCGAGGCAATGGGGATACGCGGTGAATTCAGGATCTCGTAATGATCGATCTTCACGTCTTCCACGCGGATATTTCCGTTCAGTTCCAGCGCAGTGATGTCCACTTCAATGTTTTCTTTCAGGTACTTGGGAAGAGTCTTTACCTTCAGCGCCTTCATCTTGGTGACCAGTTTACCACCAGCTTTCACACCTGCGGAAGCACCTGTAAATTTCAGCGGGATGGTGGCAGACACTTTCTTGTCTTCAACCAGTTCCATCAGGTCCACGTGATTCAACCTGTCCGATACTTTATCGAACTGCAGGTCTTTCAGAATGCAACGATAGGTTTTCCCTTCTACGGTAACTTCTGCGAGCTGGAAATCCGGTGTATACACCAACGATTTGAATTCCGTGGCCGGAGCCGCGAATGTCACTTCCTGAGCACCCCCATAAATTACACCAGGTACCAGGTCCTGAGAGCGTAACTGGCGGGTGGCTGACTTGCCGGTTCCGGTCCTCAGTTGTCCTTTGATTGTAATTGTCTTCATTTTATCTGTATTTATAATTGACTAACGACTGCTCACTTGTTCCTCTGCTGGGAATGCACAAAAAGGCTGGTAATGCTCTTGTTCTCATAAGCGTTCCTGATGGCGGCTGAGAACAGTTCTGCAACGGACAGCACTTTCAATTTGGACGATTGCCCCCGGAGCGGAATCGTATCACACACCACCAGTTCTTCCAGCACGCTGTTTTCAATGTTCGTATACGCATTCCCGCTTAAAACAGGATGTGTACACAGGGCCCTGACACTTCTTGCGCCTTTATCCTTCAGCAGTTTTGCGGCCTTGGTCAACGTGCCTGCGGTATCGCAGATATCATCGATTAAAACCACATCCCTATCGGTCACATCGCCAATCACCACCATACTCGCGATCTCATTCGCACGCTTCCGGTGTTTATCGCAAATGACCATCTCAACGTTGAAATAGCTGGCCATTTCCCGGATCCTGTTGGCGCTTCCCACGTCAGGGGCCGCAAAGGTAAGGTTTTCCAGCTTAAGATTCTGTATATAGGGGATAAAAATGGCTGAACTGTCCAGGTGATCTACGGGGATATCAAAATAGCCCTGGATCTGGGGGGCGTGCAGGTCCATGGTAATCACCCTGTCCGCTCCCGCGGCCGTTAACAGGTTGGCAACCAGCTTCGAACCAATGGCTACCCGGGGTTTGTCCTTCCGGTCCTGCCTGGCATAGCCAAAATACGGAATGACGGCAATAATCTTATACGCAGAGGCCCGCCGGGCCGCGTCGATCATTAACAGCAATTCCATGAGATTATCACTGGGCGAAAACGTGCTTTGCACGAGGAAAACGTAGTCGCCGCGTATACTTTCGAGGAAGATGGGCTGAATTTCCCCATCACTGAACTTCTGGATGCTGATTTTACCGATGCCGGGACCGTAGACGGCGGCAATTTTTTCCGCCAGGTATTGAGAATTGGTTCCGGAGAAGATTTTAACTGAAGGGCCGATGCGTTCCATATCCGCTGAATGAGCGGCGAAGATAGAAATTAGAGGTCAATAACCAACCCCTATCTCAACATATCAATTATGGTAATCTCTACCCTACTTGAAAACCGTCACCATGGCCGTTGTTCCAGTCTGAACAGGCATTTCAGTGGCTTTTTCCATCGCAATGGGTTGTTTTTTCGTCTTCATCGCCTTGTACAGGGAGGTGCAGACAAAAACCGAAAAGATGAGGACTACGAAATACATCCCGATGCAGAAAAGCAGCGGCTGGAGGGAACCCAACACGAGTTGGCGGTTAGTTTTTTTCATAAGATACTATTTAAATCCTTCAGAGTTGGAATCTGGGATCAATACAGGAACGAACCGTTAAGCCAAAAATTATGCCAGCGAGTGAAAAAATTTCAATTCGATCATGGATGGAGGCCGACCGCCCCAGGGAAAAATTCCGTCTCCAGGGAGGGGGTGCACTGACTGACTCAGAATTACTTGCGATCCTGATCCAGAACGGAACCCGGGAAAAATCCGCCCTGGACCTGGGTGCAGAACTCATGTGCAAAAGCAAGGGAAACCTCGTGGAACTGGGCCGTCTGTCCGTTCGAGAACTCATGAAAATCAAAGGCATTGGACTCGCGAAGGCCGTAATCATCGCGGCGGCGCTGGAACTGGGCCGGCGCAGGCTGGCTACGGAAAACCTGGATAAGCCGGTTGTTACCGGAAGTGCTTCCGTGGCCCGTTTTCTGCAAGCACGTTTCAGGGACCTCCCTCATGAAATATTTGCGGTGGTCTTTCTGAACCGGGCAAACCGGATCATACACTTTGAAATTGTGAGTTCAGGCGGCATCACGGGTACCGTTGCAGATCCCCGGATCATCCTGAAAAAAGCCCTGGAAGAAGAGGCCGTGGGGCTGATTTTATGCCATAACCATCCCTCCGGAAACCTGAAGCCCTCGCGGGCAGATGAAGAATTGACCCTCAAAATAAGGGAGGCATCCCGGTATTTCGACATCCGGGTACTGGACCATGTCATCGTCAGCCATGAAGGTTATTTCAGTTTTGCCGATGAAGGCATGTTGTGAGCGGACAACAACCGCATTCATGCCTGTGCCGTAGGTCCCCCGAAATGCAGGGGCATCTGGACCTCTTCCAGGTCCTTAATATTGCCATGGGAGGATTCGAATTTCTGGATATTATCCATCAGGGCATTCATTAGTCGCTTCGCATGCTGCGGGGTGAGGATAATCCTGCTTTTTACCCTGCTCTTGGGTGTTCCGGGCATCACGTTGACAAAATCCAGCACAAACTCCGCATGGCTATGGGTAATGATGGCCAGGTTGGCATACTGGCCCTCGGCCATTTCTTCAGAGATTTCGATGTTGAGTTGATTCGGTTGGGGTTGATCGGCCATCCTGAATGATTTATCGCAAGTAACAAAAAAAAACCCAGGGTCCGTTGAGAACCCTGGGCTATCGAATATAATTGCGTCATCCGGGATCCGGAATCCTCAATTCGGAATCCTTAATCCACATCCCAGAAAAGGCGCGTCTTGAAAACGTTTATTGCTCCCTGTGATTCCACATTGGCGCGGTTGGAACCCAGTTCAGTACCTGGATAAAAGAGGCGCACCGGACGGTCCGTGGAGCCTGCGGCTACGGAAGCCGACTGCGGCGTGGCGGGCCAGTTGGTCCGGCGATACTCAGACCATGCTTCCAGTCCGGAGAAATTGGTCAATGCGATCCACTTCTGCATCCAGATTGCTTTTAACTTATCTGTTGAGGCAGTCCAGTCGGCCATATCAATTCCACTGGTCAACAGGGTTGTGGCGGCACTTGCGGCAGTTCCCGTCAACCGGAATGATTCCTTCACACCCTGTTCATAGTAACTCTGAGCTGTTCCGGTCAGTGTAGTAACCGCGGCACCATAGCGCTGTTTGGCTTCGGCAGCCAGGAATTGTACTTCGGCATTGATCAAAAGGAAAAAGGGCTTCGCAAACTGGCCTTTCACAAATTGGCTTGGCCCGATATACGAAGTGGACGGAGCCGTAAATCCGGAGGAAACACCAAAAGGAACTCCTTTGTAATTGGAAACAATCTCGGGCAAAGAGCTAACGCCTGGATTGTTGGGGTTCTCACCGCCATTTGCATAGGCAATACGCTTCATGCGGAAGGTGTCTTTGCTTGCAACCAGGTTGTCAAAAAGGAACTTGGTAGGCCTTGGGAAACGACCCAGGCTACGAGTGGCACCATTGGCATCATAAGCCCAGCGATCATACATCGGGTTGGTTTTCCCGGCCGTTGCCAGCCATCCCGGGTTCACGCCCACATCCGTGCCCGCGGGCAGAATACCATCTGCGCTGAGCTTGTTCAGCTCTGCAATGATGTAGGCATCCCTTCCGGATATACGGCTCTGACGCATCAGGATCCGCAGTTTGATGGAATTGGCAAACTGTACCCAACGGGTATTGTTGCCTTTGAATGCTACGTCAGCCGCGCCTGTGGCTCCTCTGAATGCGTTGGCCTTGGTAAGGGCGATGGCTGTGTCCAATTGCTTGATCAGGTCCTCGTAGATGGACTTCTGATCATCAAACGCAGGCGTCAGGACTTCACTGCCCTTCAGGGCCTGGGAATAGGGCGCATTGCCGTAACAATCAACAATTTGCTGGAATAGATAAGCCTTCATGATTTTGGAAGGGCCTTTGAACTCAACCTGACCGGTGATGTCAGACTGTTTCTCCGCATAATCGAAATCCGCCAGGATATCATACCACCCGTCCCAGTAGTTGAAATCCGCATTGGTGTAGTTGTATTGGAAAATGACGCTGTTCAGGATGTATGAACTCGATTGAGTCCATTGACCCGACCAATAAGAACCCAGCTCATTCGGATTGAGGTTACCCCCTCCGGTTGACATTCTGGTCAGCCCGTTGGTGAACACAAAATCGGGAGTGGACGATGGCAGGGCGTTGGGGTTGGTGTTCACATCCAGCCAGGATTTTTTACACCCGGCCAGGGAACCCGCCAACAACGCGATTGCCGCAATATGTTTCAGTTTCATGTTTCTTTCGTTTTTGGTTTGGATTAAAATACCAGGTTGATATTGATGCCGTACTGACGGACCGGGGGTGTCTGGCCCGTATCATTGATGCCCTGACCGTTACCGGTAGTAAAGCTGAATTCCGGATCCGTGAACTGGTTCTTCTTGTCCACGATGGTAAACAGGTTCCGTCCATAGAGCGCGATGCTGGCACCCGTAAGGATCTTGGTCCTGGACATCAGGCTGGAAGGGAAATTGTAACTCAGGTTTACATCACGCAATTTGATAAACCATCCCGGAGTGACAAAGTTCTCGGCTATCTGGCGATAGTTGCTTACCCACCACTCATACTCGGGTTCCTGTACATTCAGGTTGGTATTTTCCACCACTTTTCCGGAAGCATCTTTGTACGCGCTGTTGGGTACAATCTGGGGTCCACGATTTTCGGTCCACTTTCCGCTACCGGTGAAGGTCATGTCCCTGCCCAATTGAGAGAATATGACGTTTCCGCCGCGATATTCAAAGTTGGCAGTCAGGGTCAGGTCTTTCCAGCGGAGACGGGTACCCCATCCAAGAATATGCCTGGGAATTGTCCTGCCAAAGTCTTTCAGCAAACCATCCCTAAGCGGGTAGCCCGTGGTGCTGTTCACAAGGACCCTGCCCGTTGCACTGTCACGTACATAAGCAGTGGCAGACAGTTGGGGGAAGGATTTGTCCAGCTTCACAAATGTCTGGGCATAGCTGTATCCGCCATAGGAGAATTCCTTTACACCCTGGAACAGGCTGACCACTTTGTTGTCATTGTAAGAGTAGCGAACACTCAGATCCCAATCCCAGTCGTTCTTGCGAATGACAGCAAATTTCAGATCTGCCTCATAACCCCAGTTCTTGGTATCTCCAACGTTCAGCAGCAGGAAAGGATAACCCGTGGAATTAGGAACCTTCACGGTCAGCACCTGTCCTTCGCTTTTCTGCCAATAAGCAGTCAGATCAAGGTTCATCCTGTTCTTGAAGAACTGGAATTCACCACCCACTTCAAAAGAGTTGACAAACTCAGGCTTCAGCAATTGGTCAGGCAGTACATCGCCCACAGACAGACCAACAGTGTTTCCATAAGGAAAGCCAGGTCCGTTGGGAAAGGTTGGATCCAGGCCATACAACGGTACGTTATCGTTGCCGTTCCTGTTCCAGCCTGCGCGAATCTTGGCATAGCTCATGACATTGCTCTTCAGCACCGGCAACAGGTCCGTGATGACAAAGCCTGCATCGAATCCAAAGTATGGATAAGAATACAGATCAGTTGGACGGTCATCTTTGTAGAAGCGGGAACTGAAATCGTAACGGAATGAACCTTCCAGGAAAATCATGTCTCTCCAACCCACACCGGCATTGGCATAATAGCCATACTTGCGCTCTGTGGTATTGCTTTCACCACCACCCAGTTCACCCTGGCGGTTGCCTACGTTGTACACATCCGGAACAACTACGGAAGCCGAAGAAACCGAGATGGTTTTGGTTTTACGCTGGAATACGTTGAAACCTAGCAAACCACGTACGGCAAAGTCGCCCAGGTCTTTCTGCGCATTCAGACGCAATTCATTATTGATGATGTTCTCCGTAGAAGTTGCGTCTGACACGGCACCCAGGATGTCCGATCCTGCGCGATCAATCCCGTCATAGTCGTTGGCATAGGCCCATGGCTCTGGCACGAAAGCATCATTCTTCGCCCAGTCGCTGTATATGAATTTCCCGGTCCAACTCTTCCGAGTGCGTGTGTTACTCTGCACCCCCAATTGCTCCGAAAGGCTCAACCAATCCAGGATTTTGAATCCGAGGTCAACGGAGCCACTGATATTGGCATCCGAATAACTTGTACGGTTATTGTCCAGGATGAAATAAGGATTGTTGTAATAGTCGTTAAAGAATCCGTTCGGATTGGCAAACTTGTTATTACGCCAGTCGCGATACTGACTCAACGGAATATGCGCCGCCTGGTTCAGGGCTTCAAAATAGAAATTGGCCGTGGTACGATCGAATTTCTGTTGAATATATGAGCCCGTGTAGCTGGCAGTCAGCCTGCCGGCTGTAGTTGAACCGCTGGCACGGATGCCGGTGCGGCGACTCCCATCGGAAGGCACGATGCCCTCAGCGATGTTATTCTCGAAAGAAAGGCGGAAAGTGGAATTTTCTCCACCACCTTCTACGGAAAGCTGATTGTTGGTAGTTATCCCGGTGTTCCATGCGCGGCGACGTTCGCCATCGATGGCAGCATAAGGGATAATATTCTGGCTGCCGTCTTCCAGCTCGCGACCAATAATCCTCAACTCTCCATTGAAAGGATCACCGTATTGCTGGTTTTCAAATGGCCTCCAGTTCTCTTTCATGCGCTCCTCAATGGATGGATTCCATCCAGCGGTGCCATAAGAAGGAGAGTAATGGGATCCACTTCCAAATTTATCCTGGAAATCAGGCAAAAAGCTGATTTGCTCCAGGTTGGTGGCATTGCTGAACGTAACGCGGGCTTTGCCTTTTGTGCCTTTCTTGGTGGTGATGATCAACGCACCATTCACACCGGCAGAACCGTAAAGAGTTGCAGCCTGCCCGCCTTTCAGCACGGTGATGTTCTCAATATCATTCGGATTGAGCAGGTTCAGCATGGTTTGCGAGCCAGGCTGTGGTACCCCATCAATAACCAGCAGGGCATCGTTGTTTCCCGTCATGGAACGATAACCACGCAGGGTGATTTTGACGGCGGGATCAACCGAGTTGTTTACATTAAATACCGCCAGACCGGAGACCTTGCCGGAAAGACTCTGGGCCAACTGGGGAGAACGCCCCACCATAATATCATCGCTGCTGACCTTGGCTACGGAATAGCCAAGCTCACGCGGACGGCGGCGAACACCCTGTGCGGTGACCACCACTTCCTCCATCTGGCCGGAAACGGAGCCCACAGACACATTCACCGGGCCCGAAGAACCGACTATGATCTCTTTCTTACTGACCCCGGCGGAACTGATTTCCAGGACATCCCCGGTTTTTGCGTCAATTGCGAAATTTCCGTTGGCGTCTGCCACGGATGTTGTCTTGGTACCCTTAACAGTGACCGTAGCAAAGGGAACAGGCTCGCCTTTGTCGTTCGTCACTTTGCCCTCCACCTTGCGGTTTTGCGCCAATGCCAGCAGGGTACATAGCATCAGCACCGAGAACAGGGATAGAACTTTTCTCATGTTGTTATTGGTTTTAAGCGTTCGGAAGCGAATATAAGGATCAATGCCTTAAGCAAAATAAATGTTAAATTTTACTAATGGCACGATGAAACAAAGGACAAAATACTTTCTAAAAATGCTGCTTTTAGACGGAAATGGTTAAAAATGCCGGATGAATTGGGTCCTGAATCCCCATTTGAGTGCAGGCAATAACTGAGGGCTATAACTCGTAAATGATTCAATATCATTGTATACAGTGCAGAAAACTTTATTCTGGAAGCTTATTTTACCTGGAAGGCTCCCAGTTAAAACCAGGTAGGCCCGGATTCCCCTTCGATCCAGTGTTGATATTGAATAATAATTTAATACATCTCGCTCATACTGGAAGATCCTGGTGTCATACAGGTCGCTGGAAAACCATGAAACCCGCACCGCCATTGAGTATTTTCCTTTGGGCAGCTGGTAGATGGTTTCAAAGCTTTGCGCCCAACCCCGGGCATGATCCACTGATCCGGCTACAGTCAGGTCCGCCCGCTGCCTGATTTCTACAAACCGGTCCGGTTTGAAAGAAAACTGAAAACGGTATTGATAATAGGACCGGAAAACAGGCAAAGCCAGCACCCCACCGTCCGAGGGCCCATTTCCCTGGGTCTTCCGGTAGCGAAAGCTGCCAGTCCATTCAATGGTTTTAGAAGGCCTCCAGTTGAGGGCCAACATCCCGCTCCGGCCGGTCGAAGGGCCGTGCACGCGGTATCGAAGCCAGGGATGAAACCAGGCGTCAAAGTATCCATTCAATGCAAGTCGCGCTGCGGGTCTGAACTGAATACCCAGGTAAAGCCCTGTTTCGTTGGAGGGTGATGAGAGTTCAGTGAATGCGTTCGACTGCAGGGATTTGAAAGCGGGAGAAATGGATCGGAAAAGAATAGAAAGATCGAGCCTGGCATCCAGCGCCGCAATCAGGCCCTGGATAAGGCCCAGGCCTTTGCCCGGTGATAAGCCCAGCTCGCCAAACAAATACATATTGCGCCAGACCAGTGAATAGTCGGCACTGAGGTTCCACCAGGACTTGCCCTGAATATTGTATCTCTGATAAGGCGCATCGCCCTGCCGGATCGAAGGGCCAAACGCATAAGCCAACCCGTTCAGCGCCAGTTTAAATGATGGGTGACGATATGAAACCGAAGCTCCGGCCATTCTTTGCTGGATCGCATCCTTATCTTCCCGCTCTGCCTCCGTCCGATGAAGCCCCGTCCATTGAAATGATGTGACCACCGAATGATCCGGGTGTGCACTATCCGTGGTCCGATTTCCATCCATCCGGTCGGCCGCCAGGAAAACCACCGCTCCCAGCTTCCCGCCCCCCAGGTCCATTGCTACACCTCTGTGGAACCGGTTCTCATCGATTCCCGAATATGGCCGGATGGTCTCTCCCTGGCGGTTGATCATGACCGACTGTATGCTCTTCCCAAATGCCATACCCTGCCAATGGATCAGGCCCTGGCCAAGGTTGATGACATAATCGCCTGCCACCAATGCCCTGATAGGACCCAGGTGACGTGCCGCCAAATGGAAACTGCTGAAGTCCGTGCCCTTCCAGACATTGCCCGGAAAAAGCCGCTCCCCTCCGTCCTTTTCCAAAGCAAAACCCCATTGCAGATCACGCCCATAACGATATCCATACCGGAACAACAGCGATGCGCCCTGGCCCAGGAATGGATTGCGCGTTTTGGCCTGGCCGGAAGACCTGCTAAACCGTTCCCAGGCCTGGGCACTGCGCAGGATCACCACATGGTCTCCACCGCGCAACCTGCTGCGCATCGTTGGATGTCCCTCGTTTGGCAATCCCAATTTCAGATAGGGCAGCAATTGCCTGAGGAGGTCCGTGCTCAAACCAGGTACGGCTTGCAATTCCATTAAATGAATAAAAGGACCGAACTGCCTTCGGTAGGTCATGATCGCCTGTGCCACCACAGGTTGCATGCCAGGCAACTGCAACCAGTCTTCCAGCCCTGCCCGGTTGATATCAATGGCACAGAAAACACAGGGGACAGCTCCGGTCAGACTCCCATCATCCTCCGGCTGCGCGGACTCCTCCTGTGCGGCAAGAATTTCCAACTGCTCCTCTGCGCCGCCCTGCGCAACCTGCCCTTGTGCAGTAAACCCTGTAAGGACAAACCCCAAAAAAAATAGATATATACTACCTGCCAGCAACGCCTCCATTTATCTAAGGTTCTATCTACTACTACCTTTCCTTTCTATTTTCTCCCGAAAAATCTTCGACACCCCACCTGTACTGCCCCTCCACGCTTCCCTCCATACCTAACGGAAACATATAAGCGAAGTTTATCCGGTACTGCAGACGCCTGCCTAGGAATCCCAACCCGAGGGAAAAACCATTTGTACCCATATGGTATGCGAGTTGCGCGTTGATCCGTTCATGAACCCGGTAGGCCAGGTGAACCTGCAGGGTACTCTGCCTGCCGGGAACGGTCAGCAGCCCAACGCCAAAGCCAACCAATTCAGAAACACGGTAACCAAAGCCAGAGCGGATGGCAAGGGGTGGTTTGTACGAAAAAGGAAAATCCTCCCTAAACAAAGAAATATTGAAAACACAGAGATCAGCCATCAACTGTTTCCCCATCGTCCAGATCATACCTGCATCCAACTGCAATCCGGATCCTGGCTGATGACCAACTGCCAAGGTCCGCTGATAGTTAAACCTCAATCCCGCATCCATCCAACCCGCCAGCTTCCGCGAATAACCCAGACCAGCCCGCAATGCGTGATACCCGTCCATTACCTCACCTCGCAGGGATGGCGTGAATGAACCGGAACCCGCAGCAATGATGGCATGAACATCATAATAGACCGGCGCATCCAGCCAGCCGGGCTTCCCTATCTGCAGGGAAATCCCACCACCCCCGATCCTGCAGGAAGCCGCCGGGTGCAGGGCGGCGGGCCTTAACTGTTGAAGAATGTCCAGAAGTGCCGGAGAGAGATGGTTACGGTGATCCCTACCCGCTTCATCCCATTGACTGAGTCCCCGGAGTGAAGCAATCATCCAGAACAAAAACCATCCAACGCATTTCCAGGCTGCCACGGGACAAATATCCGTCCCGTACCGGGGCCGTAACAAGGGTAAAGAACGGGATTTGGGGGGCATTTTCTCTTCAGGTAACTTTGTGGCATGGAAACGCTCGACGGGAAGCTGGTTTCTCAGGTAGTCAGGGATCAATTGCGGGTGCAGGTTGCCCAGCGGACGGCGGAAGGGAAAAAAACGCCGCATTTGGCCGCGATTCTGGTGGGCAACAACGGCGCCAGTGAGACCTATGTGGCGTCCAAAGTGAGGTCCTGTGCCGAAGTGGGATTCAAGTCTACCCTGATCAAGCTGGCTGCCGAAACCACGGAAGAAGAACTGCTTTTTCACATCAACGAACTCAACGAGGACTTTGACGTGGATGGCATCCTGGTGCAACTGCCCCTGCCCAAACATATTTCAGAACAGAAAGTCATCGAAACCATCTACGCTTCCAAGGATGTGGATGGATTCCACCCGGAATCAGTAGGGAGAATGGTACAGGGCCTGCCGGCTTTTTTCCCGGCCACGCCCTACGGCATCCTCCTCCTGCTCGAACATTATAAGATTGAAACCAAGGGGAAACATGCGGTGGTGATTGGTCGCAGTAATATCGTAGGCAGACCCATCAGCATCCTGCTCAGCAGAAACGATTACCCGGGCAATTGCACCGTCACCGTCTGTCATTCGCATACCCCCAACCTGGCAGAAATCTGCCTGCAGGCGGATATCATCGTGGCTGCCCTGGGAAAACCCGAATTCCTGAAAGCGGAAATGGTCAAACCGGGAGCTGTTGTGATTGATGTAGGCATCACCCGCGTGGAAGATGCTTCCAAAAAATCCGGCTTCTCCCTCAAAGGAGACGTCGACTATGCCTCCGTTGCGCCCAAATGCAGTTTTATCACGCCCGTTCCAGGGGGCGTGGGCCCCATGACCATCGCGGCACTGATGAAGAACACCTTCCTCGCCTGCGCGCGCAAAGATTAATAGAAGCCGATCAACAACGAAATAATTTCAGCATCTTCCAGGCCAATTCCGCAATGACCGCATCGCCCACAGAATATCGCTTATCCCTTCCCGTGATGGAGCATTTCTACACGATCCAGGGGGAAGGTTTTCACCAGGGCAAAGCCGCTTATTTTATCCGGCTGGGCGGATGTGATGTGGGATGTGTCTGGTGCGATGTAAAAGAAAGTTGGGACGGAGGCAAATATCCCGGTGTTAACGTGGATGAGATGGTGCGATGGGTGACCCAAACACCGGCGAAGATTGTGGTCATCACAGGCGGAGAACCGCTGATGCATCCGCTCGATGCGCTCACTTCGGCCCTGCAGGACGCAGGACTGAAAACCCATATCGAAACATCCGGCGCCCATCCGCTAAGTGGTGAATGGGATTGGATCTGCTTATCGCCCAAAAAATTCAAGGCACCGTTAGAAGCTTCCATCAAAGCAGCGGATGAACTGAAAGTGGTGATCTATCATAAATCAGATTTCGCCTGGGCTGAGCAATATGCTGCCCGGGTTGGGCCGGATTGCCAGCTTTACCTGCAACCCGAATGGGAAAAAGCCGCTGAAATGACGCCCCTGATCATCGATTACATCAAGTCCAACCCGCAGTGGCAACTATCCCTTCAGATCCACAAATACATCTGCGTGCCCTGAGCCTGGGCATTCAACATTAGAAAGCGGAAAACGTCCCTCAAACGAAGGCTGCGAGACCAGGCCGATCCGCGGGATTTTAATGCTACCTTTAGCAGGGGAAAATATCCCCCATCTGAAACCGTTATTCCCATGATGAAACCTGTTGTCTTCGCAGCACTGCTGTTCATGGTATCCTGTGCCACCCGGAGCCAGGGCTACAATCCCGCCAAAGTCAACAAGAAAGCTGCCGCCCTTTATGCGCAGGCCATCGAAAAAGCAGAATCAGGCGCTTACCAGCAGGCCATCGGCATCATGGACCAGGCAATCCTGGCGGACAAGAACTTTGTAGACGGCTACCTGTCCAAAGCGGGCCTTTGCGGTGAACTGAAAAACTATACCTGCGCCATCGAAAACTATGAAAAGGCTTTCAGCCTGGATCCCGCGTACAGCGCGGAATACAAACTTCCCTATTCCATCAACCTGGCGGGGATGGGATCTTTCAGCAAGGCCATGACGGCACTCGATGAATTTCTGCTGATCCCTTCTTTGGGCGAAACGAGCAGGAAAGCGGGCGAATACCGCAGGAAGAGCTATGCTTTTGCCCTGGAACAGCAGCAGAAGCCGGGCGTAGGCAACTATGTTTTCAAGCCGGAAAATATGGGGCCCTCCATCAACTCAGAAGTATCAGAATACTATCCGGCGCTGACGATCGACGGACAAACGTTGATCTATACCCGAAGAGTTCGGAATTTCAACGAGGACTTTTATGTGAGCAAGAAAACGAATGGGCAATGGAAATCATCGGAAAGCCTGAGCGGCGCCATCAACACGGAGCAGAATGAAGGCGCACAGACCATCTCCCAGGACGGGCAGTTGCTGGTCTTCACCGGCTGCAATTTTCCGGAGGGCTTTGGGAATTGTGATTTGTATTTTTCCATCCAGACCAGACAAGGCTGGAGCCTGCCCAAAAATATGGGCGAACGAATCAATACCGAATTCTGGGAATCTGCTCCCTGCCTCTCCCCGGACAAGCGGGACCTGTATTTTGCCAGTCGCGACCCCGGTGGTTTCGGTGGCATTGATATTTATGTGACTCGGCGTCAGCCCAATGGACAATGGGGCATCCCGGAAAACCTGGGCCCCGGCATCAATACGGCCGGTGATGAGAGTTGCCCTTTTATTCACGCAGACAACCAGACCCTCTATTTCACTTCCAACGGATGGCAGGGATATGGGGGCGATGATCTTTTCCTGGTGCGCAAACAAGCGGACGGAAAATGGGGTAAACCCGAGAACCTGGGCTACCCGATCAATACCATAGAAAATGAAGGAAGCCTCGTGATAGCATCGGATGGCAAGACTGCCTACTATGCAAGCGACCGGGCAGATTCGCGCGGAGGACTTGATATTTACACCTTCGACATGCGTGAAGACCTGCGCCCAATGAGGACCCTATGGGTGGAAGGAAAAGTATATGATCAGAAAACAAAGAATGGGCTGCCATCTGCCGTGGAACTCGTGGATCTCTCCACCGGACAAACCATGAGCCGGGTACAGACCGATGAGGACGGCGCCTACCTGGTCACCCTCCCCCTGGGCAAGGACTACCTCTTTAATGTAAACCGGAAAGGATACCTCTTTTTCTCCGGCAATTTCCCACTGGCAAACCGAAACCCGGATTCTACCTATAAAATGGATATCCCGCTGCAACCCATTGAAGTCAATGCCGCCGTTGAACTGAAAAATATTTTCTTCCCCACCAACTCCTATGCGCTGGAGCCCGCCTCCACCGCAGAACTGGACCTGCTGGTAAAGCTGCTGACGGAAAATCCCGGCCTCAAAATCCAGATCAATGGGCATACGGATAATGTGGGCAAACCGGCAGACAACCTGGCGCTCTCTAACAACCGCGCGAAGGCCGTAACGGATTACCTTAGGGGCAAAGGGATCGATGCAGGCCGCTTAACCAGCAAGGGCTTCGGCTCTACAAAACCCATCGCGGATAACACCAGGGAAGAAGGCCGGGCCAGGAACCGCAGAACGGAACTGCAGGTGACTGCGTTGTAGATGGTGGATGATGGATGGTATTTTCCCCGGCAGGTGTCCCTTCGGACGAAGCCCGGGGTCACCTGCCGGATAAAGTTCATAGGATCCGAAGGGACACCTTCCGGGAACCTATGTGGCACTCCACAGAATCAGAGATTTTCCCCCGGACAAATGTGCAAAAACACTTGATCCGGACAGAACGTGCAACGCATCTTGCATCCATGCCCGAAGATGATCTTCTCTACCTGATTGCACTCACCCAGGCCCCACAAATTGGTCCGGTTCATGCCAGGCTGATGTTAACGGAAATCGGACAGGCGAAAGATGTCTTCCGGTCCACCAAAAAAACGCTGGAATCGATTCCGGGCATAGGTACGGCACGCGCCTCCGCCATCCACGGTTTCCGTGAATTTCAAAAGGCAGAGGCAGAACTGCGATTCATCGAAAAGTTCCGCATTGAGGCAATTTCCTGGAAAGACGAGCGATACCCCAAGAGACTAGCGGAGTGTTACGATGCCCCTGTATTGTTATTCTATCGCGGCAACGCAGATCTTAATGCAAACCGAAGCATCAGCGTCATCGGAACCAGGACGCCTTCAGAATACGGGAAGGATATGGTGCGGGAACTGATCCGGGTACTCGCGCCTTATCAACCCCTGGTCGTCAGCGGGCTGGCTTACGGAATTGACACCCTCGCGCATAAATACGCGCTCAAACAGGGATTGGACACGCTTGGTATCCTTGCACACGGGCTGGACAGAATATACCCTACTGCCAATAAATCCATGGCCAGGCAAATGCTGGAACAGGGTGGACTGCTCACAGACTTCCCCAGCGGGACCAATCCTGATGCACAGAATTTCCCCCGGAGAAACCGCATCGTGGCCGGCCTCTCGGACGCAGTCATTGTCGTGGAGACCGGGGAGAAAGGAGGCAGCATCATCACCGCCAACCACGCCAATGGGTATAACCGGGAAGTCTTTGCCTTACCCGGACGCATAACCGATGTCAAAAGCAGCGGCTGCCACGAGCTGATCCGGACCAACCGTGCAGCCCTGCTGACGGACGCCGTCCAGGTAGCAGAATCATTGCGCTGGGAAGCGTACAGCGAGCCCGCCGGGGCAGATATTTTTCCCCTTCCATCGAGCCTGGGTGATGCGGAAAAGCAGATTCTCGATTTGCTGCAAAACGTGCAGACTGCAGACCTGGAAGAAATCCGGATAATCACCAACCTGGACCGTTCGGCACTGGCCGGCACCATGCTGGCCCTGGAAATGGGAAACCATGTGGCAGCCCTGCCCGGGAACCGGTACCGCAAGCGTCATGGATAGCCGGCATTCAGACTTTACAAATCCTTCAAGCCGGGCCCGCGCTGATTCTGCGGGTTTCCCTATCTTTGCACATGGCATCAAGAATTAGTCCCTCCAAAGAAGCAATTCTTTCTAAGTTTTTTGGCGAAGGTCTGACCTTTGACGATGTGCTGCTGGTCCCCGCCTATTCTGAAGTCCTCCCACGCGAAGTCAATATCCAAAGCCGGATCACCCGGGACATCAAATTGAATGTACCCCTGATTTCCGCTGCCATGGACACGGTCACGGAAGCCCATATGGCCACCTCCCTGGCCCGGGAAGGGGGCATTGGCATCCTTCATAAAAACATGAGCATCGAACAGCAGGCGGAGGAGGTACGGAAAGTGAAAAGAAGCGAGAGCGGGCTGATCATCGATCCCATTACCCTGCGGGAGGATGCAACCATTGGAGACGCGCTCAAACTGATGAAGGAAAACAAAATCGGCGGCATTCCCATCGTAGACCAGAAAGGGATCCTGGTGGGCATCCTGACCAACCGGGACCTTCGCTTCGAAACGAATAAAAGGCGCAAGGTCAGCGAGGTCATGACCCGGGAAAGCCTCATCACCGCGCCGGACGGCACAGACCTCAAAAAAGCGGAAAAAATTCTTCAGAAATACAAGATTGAAAAACTACCCGTGGTTGGGAAGAATGGGAAACTGATTGGGCTGATTACGTACAGGGACATCATCCAGTTGCAAAGTTTTCCCAACGCGGCCAAAGACGCATTTGGCAGACTTCGGGTAGGCGCCGCCCTGGGCATCACCCGGGACATGCTGGACCGGACCGCCGCTCTCCAGCAACACGGCGTGGATGTGGTCTGTCTCGACAGTGCGCATGGCCATACACGCGGGGTCATTGAAGCATTGAAATCCGTTAAAAAGAATTTCAAATCCCTCCAGGTGGTTGCCGGTAACATCGGAACCGCAGAGGGTGCCAAAGCGCTGGCCGAAGCCGGCGCGGATGGCGTCAAAGCGGGCATCGGCCCGGGTTCTATATGCACTACACGCATCGTGGCAGGCGCAGGCGTTCCCCAAATCACCGCCATCATGGAAGCCTCGCATGCGCTTAAAAAATACGATGTTCCCCTGATTGCAGACGGGGGAATCCGGTATACGGGCGATATCGTGAAGGCCCTCGCTGCGGGCGCATCCGCTGTGATGATGGGCAGTGTCTTTGCAGGTGTGGAAGAAAGCCCAGGCGATACCATCATCTATGAAGGCAGGAAATTCAAGCAGTATCGGGGTATGGGTTCCATCGGCGCGATGCAACAGGGCAGCAGTGATCGCTATTTCCAGGATGTGGAAGACGACATCAAAAAACTGGTCCCCGAAGGCATTGAAGGCCGCGTACCCTACAAAGGCAACCTGAGTGAAGTAGTGGCCCAGTATGTGGGCGGTCTGCGGGCCGGCATGGGATACTGCGGTGCAAAAGACATCTCCGTGCTGCAACAGGCCAAATTCGTGCGCATCACCAACGCGGGCATGAAAGAAAGCCATGCACATGATGTGGTGATCACGCGCGAAGCACCCAATTACAGCAGGTAGCATTTCCAAAACCAGCACCGGAACAGATGCAGCACAGACGCAAGGCTCGATGGATGCACATGATCCTTTTCATTTGCCTGCTGAACTGTTTGTGGGGAACTGCATTCAGCCAGGCGGGCGACTCCTGCAGTTTGCGCATTTCGCTCATCACCTGCAACCCCGGATCAGAACTCTATTCCACTTTTGGACATACGGCGCTGCGCGTGGTAGACGAAGCCGCGGGCACGGACATCGCCTACAACTACGGCACTTTTGCTTTTGATGATCCCAACTTCTACGCCAAATTCATCCGGGGTAAACTCAACTACTACGTGGATCAGCAAGCTTTCCCGGATTTTTTGTATGAGTACCAGTACTACAGTCGCGAAGTCCGCGAGCAAATCCTGAATATTACCTGCGAAGAAAAAAAACAGATACAGGCTTTTCTCTTCATGAATATCAGGCCGGAGAACAAATTCTACCGCTATGATTTCCTGTACGACAATTGCACCACCCGTGTGCGGGATATCCTGCTGAAGAAAAATGGCCAGGGCTTTCACACCGCAAACATCATCGATCAACCCGGAAGAACATTCCGGAACCATATTCATTATTACCTCAACCGAAACCAGATGCCCTGGAGCAAGCTGGGCATTGATATCCTGCTGGGAGCCCGGCTGGACCGGGCGATGACCAATGAGGAAGCCATGTTCCTGCCGGATTACCTGGAGAAGGCAGCTGACAGCACCCAACGCAGCAACCAAAAACTGGTTGCAGAAAAAAGAGTCGTGTTCAAACCCGCACAGCCTGCCATCGGAAACGAGCCCGGCCTTTTCACACCTTCCCGGGTTGCATGGGTCCTGCTTGGGATCGGCCTGCTCCTTTCCGCTCTGGCATCGCGCGCAGCGCAGATCGCCCTTCGATTTTTTGATTTCCTGTTGTTTTTTCTAACCGGCCTACTAGGCATCCAACTGGTTTTCATGTGGACGGCCACGGATCACCTCGTTTGTGGAAATAACTATAACCTGCTCTGGGCCCTGCCGTTCAACACGGCGGCCGCATTTTATGTCCGCAATCCCTCTGCGGGCTGGCGCAGGTATTTTGGTTTTGTAGCGATGGTTTCCTATTTACTACTCGTCTCCTGGAGATGGTTGCCACAGGAACTCAACCCGGACCTGATTCCGCTGGTGCTGTTGATCGGCTTACGGGCTGCTTTGATTTCCGGACTCGAATCCAAACTGCCATGGAAAAACAAATCCCTTTCAAACAAAAGGAACTGAGTTATGAAGTTTTGGGCGATGGGCCTCCGGTGATGCTGATACACGGCTTTGGCGAAGACCGACGCATTTGGAAAGACCTATCCATGCACCTCTCAACGCAATGGATGGTGATTTGCCCGGACCTGCCCGGTTCCGGAAAATCTCCATTGCCTGAAAATGTGGACGCCTATCGGCAGATGGGTGATTTTGCTGCCGCGTTGCTTGAAATCCTGCAGGCTGAAGGCATTGCCTCGGCAACCATGATCGGGCATAGCATGGGCGGTTACATTACGCTGGCCTTTGCGGAAAAATATCCGGAGCGCTTAAACGCCATGGGGCTTTTTCATTCCACGGCCATGCCGGATGGACCTGAAAAAATCCAGGCCCGGGAAAGAGGCATTGAATTTACCCGGGCTAATGGAGCGGGCAGGTTCCTTAGCCAGGCCATCCCCAACCTCTACGGTGCAGTTTATACTAAGCGTCACGCTGACGAAATCACTGCCCATATCGCTCTTGCACAGTCGTTTACGGATCAGGCAATCATTGTTTATTACCAGGCTATGATGAGGCGACCAGACCGCCGATCCGTCCTCCAAACTTTTGCAAAACCCGTCCTCTTTATTATGGGAGAAGAGGATAAAACAGTACATTTACAGGAGACCCTTTCCCAAAGCTACCTTCCCAAGGAAAGTCACGTACATATCTGGAAAGAAGTGGCGCATATGGGCATGAAAGAGAATCCGGAGGCTACCAATGCCGTCCTGTCAGTGTTCCTGTGGCATGTAAATGAAAACCTGGGTGAATAAAATCCTTGCCTTACTGTGCTGTTTGTTCCTGGTTGCCCCGGAAGCTCAGTCGCGTCACATCGCCGGTGGTGAACTTTCTTATACCTACCTGGGCCAGGGCAGTAGTGCCACGTCAGGTCGTTATCGCATCACCCTCAGGTTATACCGGGACTGTCAGTCGACCGGCGCAGAATTGGATCCCATTGCCGCCATCACCGTTTTTCAAAATGGACAGCAAGGTATATTCCAGGATCTCCAGGTCAGCCTTTTGCGCATCGATCAGGTGCAGTTGACAACACCCGGTCCCTGTATCGACAACGCTCCCATTGTTTGTTATCAAATTGGCATCTATACTGTAGAAACGGAACTTCCTTTTGCTCCACAGGGCTATACCATCGCATACCAGCGTTGTTGCAGGATTGAGAATATCTCCAATGTCAGCAATTCATCGAACACGGGCGGCACCTATATGGCCACCATTCCAGGAACGAATACGCTGGCGCAAGCTCCTATCAACAGCACACCCGTTTTCAACGGCAGTGATACCGTCCTTATCTGCCAGGACAATCCCTTCATCTATGATTTCAGTGCCCGGGATCCCGACGGAGATTCCCTGGTTTATGTATTCGATGAAGCCTATGATTTTGCCAACCAGCAGAACCCAAGGCCCAACAGTGCTTCACCTCCTCCGTACAGTTCACTTCCTTATAGCTTTGGATTCACCGCGGCTGTTCCCATGGGACGAGATGTCAGCCTCAACAGGAATACCGGGATCATGACCGGCGTAGCACCGGCTGCAGGGATTTATGTAGTTACGGTCAGCGTGCAGGAGTGGAGGAACGGGCTGGAAATCAACCGGCACCGAAAGGATCTGCATATCAAAGTAGCTCCCTGTTCCATAGCATCTGCGGATCTTCAGCCGGAATATGTGACCTGTGACGGATTCACACTAACCTTTCAGAACCGCTCCAATAGCCCGCTCATTAAAACCTTCTCCTGGGATTTTGGACTGACTGGTTCCACAGACGATACTTCCAACCTGGAAAGACCCACTTTCACTTTCCCGGATACCGGTGTCTACCGCGTCAGGCTGATCACCAACCGCGGACAGGATTGTTCTGATACAGCGTTTACCCTTGCCCGTGTCTTCCCGGGTTTCTTCCCGGGATTCGATGTGCAGGATGGCTGCCGGGGTGTGCCGCTCCAGTTCACGGATCGTACGTCTACCCAATACGGCGTGGTGGACAAGTGGAGATGGAATTTTGGTAACCCACAGGTTAACCCGGACACTTCCAGGATTCAGAATCCCACTTATGTATATCCCACGCTGGGCACTTACCTGGTCCAGATGATTGTCTCCAACAGCAAGGGCTGTACGGATACCGTGGAAAAAACCGTGAACGTGCTGGCCAGGCCACCACTGGAAGTGAGCAATGACACCATCCTCTGCAACCTGGATACCATCCAGTTGCGCGCGGTGGGTGTAGGCGCTATTCAGTGGTCTCCTGCCGTAGCCATCAGCAATCCCAATGTGGCTAATCCCCTGGTCAGCCCGGACCTGTCGGTCAAATATTATGTCACCCTCACTTCAGCGCCCGGTTGTGTCAATACGGACTCCGTATTCATTGATGTCAGAAGCACGGTTAACCTGGACGCGGGAAATGACACCATCATCTGCCTGACGGACACCATGCGGTTGAACCCTCGAAGCGACGGCCTAACCTATCGATGGCAGCCTGTGGCCACACTCACCAATCCAAACACCAAAAATCCAACGGCCCGGCCACTGGGTACAACCGTCTATTCCGTGATTGCAAACATCGGGCGATGCCAGGCTTCGGATGCGGTCACCGTCAGCACCGTTCCGTATCCCAATGTCCAGGTCAGCAATGACGTGACCATCTGCTCTGGTGATTCCACGCAGATCACGGCTACCGGTGGGGATATTTATCGCTGGATCCCTTCTACAGGACTTTCCAATAACAGCATTCCCAACCCCATTGCGAAACCAACTACCACCACAAGCTACCGGGTAGCCGTACGCGATAATGAAGGTTGCCCTAAAGCGTCGTTCGATTCCGTACTGGTCCGGGTGATTCCCCCCGTACCGGCATTTGCGGGAAATGATACGGCCATCGTGGTTGGACAAACCCTGCAGCTCAACGCACGCGGCGGCGAATTCTATCAATGGCTGCCCACCACGGGCTTGTCCAATCCCAATATCCCGGATCCCGAAGCCTCACTGGACGCGGATCAACAATATATCCTCAGGGTCACAACGGCGGATGGCTGTTTTGCTTTTGACACCCTCAACGTGCGGGTATTCAAAACAGATCCGGACATTTTTGTCCCCACTGCCTTCACCCCCAACGGAGACGGGCTGAATGACCTGCTGCTCCCCATCCCTGCGGGCATCAGCCAATACGAATATTTCAGGGTATACAACCGCTACGGTCAGCTGGTATTCAGCACCACCGAAGTGGGCAAGGGTTGGGATGGAAAGATTGCCGGGAAGGAGCAGGGAAGCGACAGCTTTGCCTGGTATGTGAAAGGGAGGGACTATACCGGGAAAACGATCTTTAAAAAAGGCATCTCCACCCTGATCCGGTGAGCATCTTCTTTCCACGATTTTAAGCCACCTCATTTTATCTTTCCATCATGAACAGGAATATCATTGTAACCGGAGCCAGCTCAGGATTTGGTAAAGCGATTGCAGAAAAATTCGCGGCTTCAGGAGACCGGTTGATCATAACCGGCAGGAGATCCGCCAGGTTGCATGAATGGAAACTGGAACTGGAAAACAGGTACGGCAGTGAGGTCCTGGTCCTCCACTTTGATGTCCAGGATAAATCTGCGGTGCAAGAGGCCGTTGATTCGATCCCCGATTCCTGGAAACCGATAGACATCCTGGTAAACAATGCCGGCCTGGCCCTGGGAAGGGACTATTTCGAAGAAGCGAGCATGGAGGATTGGGAGACGATGATGCAGACCAACGTGATGGGATTGGTCTATATGACCAGGGCTGTTCTGCCCATCATGCGCAAAGGCGGCGGTGGTCATATCATTAATATGGGATCCATAGCCGGGAAGGAAGTCTATGAAAAAGGGAACGTGTATTGCGCATCCAAACATGCGGTGGCGGCGCTTAGCCAGTCGATGCGGACAGACCTGCTCCGTCATGCCATCAAGGTGACCGCCATCCACCCGGGCGCCGCCGAGACGGAATTTTCCCTGGTCCGCTTCAAGGGGGACGCCCAAACGGCGAAATCTGTCTACAATGGTTTTCAACCACTTACGGCAAACGACGTGGCGGACGCTGTTTTTTACTGCGGCAACCTTCCGGCCCATGTCTGCGTTAATGAATTGGTTATCATGCCCACTGCGCAAGCCAGTTCAGTATATTTCCACAGGGAATAATTTAAGTACATGAAAAGCGTTTTGTTTACGGAAAACTTAGCCTTTAACCCTCCCAAATCCGTACTATGAAAAAGTGCTTTTCCGTAGCCGCCATCATGGCGGGTTTGACCATCGGTTCATCCAGCTTTGCGCAGAAGGATGTGATCCACATCTCTCCTTGTGAGAATCAATCTATTAAAAATCAAGCCGACAGCCTGAAGCAAATATTTGCTCAAAACGGTTTCATGATTCTCCGTGAAGCCCAGGTGGAAATGGAAAGTGAATATGAACTGCCCGTGATCATACCCATGACGGAAGGCACCTGGTATCAGGTGGTGTTCATCGGTGACGTCCGCTCAAAAACCTACGAAGTGCGGATGTATGATTACGATGAAAAGCAGGTAGTGTATAAAAAGAACCAATGGGGCGATGTGGATGGCAATATCATCACTTACTCCTACATCCCCAAGATGTCTGAATTTCACATGATCAAACCCGTCCAGGTCAACAAGTCCGTGAAGAAAAATCTTTGCGGATATATCCTCCTGCTGAAAAAAATTGTACCAGCTAAAGCTGCCGGATAAAAAATTCATCGACCTCCGAAGCATAGATGTAAAGGCCCCTGATCAGGGCCTTTATTTTTTCCCGCAATCCTGTCTTTTTTACATCACGAACACTGAGCCCTTCTTTACGGATGAAGAATAGGCTACACAATTGATGAAGAAGCGCAGGGCTTACTGAGCCAGGGAAATGCGCACCTGCACGCCCGCCCGGGTGTTGACCAGGGGCGCTGAACTGGAGATATAGGGATTCACCCTACGCTGGTCAAAGTAGAACTGCAGGTTGATCCGGTTGCTCAGTACATAGTCGATCGTTGGCCGGATGGTGATCACTTTCTGACCGCCCGTGGCGAAGGCATTGCTCTGGTCGAGCCTGCTGTTTGAATTGATATCGTCCCGGATGCTGAAGTCCAGCGTAAACGTAATATCGTTGTCCACGGGCTTGGCCGCCTCCTTTTTACCAATCTTGATTTTGAAGGGTAGCGGGAAGCCTCGCTTCCTCCAACGGATCCCTACCGTGGTCTCCGTTGAGCGCACTTCGCTGAGCTGATAGTCGAGCAGGCTCAGGGCCAGGGTCCGGCTCTTCCTGAATTCAAACCTTCCGGAGAGTTGTCCCACGGTTGCAAAGTCCATCCCAATCAAGGGTGCAAACTGCTCGGAAATGGTAATATTCGGTATCAGGAAGTAGGGAAAAAAGTTTCCACTCGTGGTGTCCAGGAAAGATGGATAACCAAGTCCGAACTGGTCCTGGAAAAACAGAGCGGAATTGAAGCTGTTCATGCTCAGGGTGCTGTTATACGCGTGGGTGACGGTGAAATTTGTGAATATTTTCTCCATGCCCTTGATCCGGCTCAGTCCGTTATAAGTGAGCCTCCAGTTGGGCCGGGGCAGGTAACCGGAGAAAGGATTGGAACGTACATAGTTTCCGGATTCGGAATTTAAGAGGGGCACGCTGTTAGGGTCCTTCTTGGTATATGCGGCGATGAATGCCGGGATGAGCACATCCTGCGCGTATCTGCCGTACCCCAGGTAGTACCCGTCTGCACCAACCGTTTGGCTATAAGGATTCAGTTTACCCAGTCTCTCCGACAAAATGATGCGGTTGCCTTCGAATGTTCTGAACGTTTCGCTGATATTGTTTGGATCGAATTTCTGGAAAAGGGTCTGGAATGAAATATAACTGATGCTGAACCCTCCCCCTGAATAGGGACTCAGAGATGCGAAATTGCCAAAACCCGTTGTGTCCTTGAACAGGGTAGTATACGTTTTACTCAGGGTCTTGTCCATGTTCAGGTCTATGATCAGGTCGCGCACCGGTTCGAGCTGCGCATTGAGGCTAAACCGTTGGTCATAGGTTTGCCGGAAGAGGTTATTCAGGATCGGGTCCCGCGTGATCAGGCCCTTGTCCCCAGCCCGCTTGAGCCAGTTGCTGTCCGGTTGCTTGCCAAATACAAAATCAAGCCCCGGTGCCATGCTCTTGAAATTCTGACCCAGGAATTTTGTGCTGTCCATATAGCCGGGCACAAAGGTGGTGGCACCTTCATTATAGGTCATGCCTACGCGCTTAATGGCCGTCAACACGCTCAGCAATACTTTGGTTGCCCCACCCAGTTGAGGTTCCTGAGCCTGTCTCTTTTGCTTCTTCTGGGCAGAGTCCTTTGAACTGGCGGGAGGCGGTGGCACCGCTGGCTCAGCAGTGAGGGCGGGCTGGTTCAGGCTTCTGAGCAGGCGTGACTTTGCGTAGAGCTGTGTCAGGTTCATTTCAATGGTAGCGCCCTTCTGGTTGCCGTTCTGGATCGTATTGCCCAGGTTGACGGCAAGTCTGGATGCACCAATCCAGCTGTACGTGGTCCGATAAGCGAGGTTCACGGTTGTCCAGTCGAGGAATGGAAACAGTTGGGTGGGGAAATTGTATACGAAATCTGCACTCTGGTTATAGAGCGTATTCCTGCCCCCCTTGAAGAAATTACTCCAAACCGTGTCTTTTTTCTCCCGGGTGTCAATCCTTCCAAAGGGTTCATCCACCCTGGAATTATTCACCGCCTTGAAATCCACGTTGAAACTCTTGGTCAGGTCCCAGCGCAGGTTGTAGATCCGGTCTATGACCCAGTACTTGTCATAGGTCTCCGGTATCTTAAACGGACCTCCGCCTACATTCCGTGGCCTGATGGCGCCAAACTGCCGCCTGGTATCATAGCGGAATCCAAGCAGGTTGGGACGGGTATTCAGGTTGAAACTGCGGGCAAAGTCCAACAATTTGGACCTGGACTTGATACTGTTCTTGAATGGTTCCCAATATTTCGGTTGTGCGATGTAGTTATAGCCAATACCGCCCACGTGTTTTTTCACCTCGTTGTTCTCAATCAGCGGATTATACTGCCTTGTGGCCGTGAACGAGTAGCTGAAATCAAAATTTGAAATGCTCCAGAGGCGAATCCGCTTGTTGGGCACAGGCAGTTTCCGGACATTGGTGAAATTGACGGTCTTTATGCTGGTGAAATCAATGGCTTCGTTCCGGATGGAATCGCCCTTGGCCCCGCCAAATGCGTTGATCTTGTCTTTCAGGATGACGTCTTTATCATAAGGATCAAACTGCGGTGAACTGATGATCTGGGAATAGTTGGCGAAGAATGGGATTTCGATGCCAAAGCGCCTTGGCAGGAGTTTGCCCAGTTGCAGGTTAGCGGAGAGATCGAATTGGGTGAAATTATCCCGGTAGCGGTCGTTCACCCGCTGCTCCAGTTGTCCAAAGCCGATGGTATGGATATTCCCGGACATGGAGAGCGTTCCCAGGTCCGCAAGCTGCATATTCACCTGGCCCACGGCCGCCCAGCCTCCCTGTTCATTGATACCGGACAAGCGCAGCTCATTGATCCAAATCTCCGCGCAGACAGGTCTTCCGGCACTGGCGTCACGGACATTCTCCACCCCAACCAGGATGCCCCTCACCTCACCCATGTTGGGATTGCCCACCAGGGAGTAAATCTTCCCATTGATGGTTTCCCGATAGATGGCATTGGGATTGCTGTTGCTCACATTCCGGTTGACCTTCACACGCACCAGGTCTCCCATATCCACGTCTATGCTGTTATCCGCCGGCCAGATCAGTTCCGGATCAGAACTGCCATAGGCCGTGAGCTTCAGCGGATAGCGGATTTCATAAAAGTTATTGATGAAATCGTTTCCAATCCGCACCACCGCATAGAGTTCCCCGTCGCTCAGGGCGGGTTGGCCTTTCAGGCTCTCCGCGTGGATAAACATCAGCAGTTTTTTATACTGACGGAGGTCCAGGTTGAGTGTCTTGAACACACCGCGTGCATCGCCCTCCTGCAAATTGCAGATGGCCATGGAAAGCGCCTGTTCATTTTGCAGGATGTTGATACCGCCGTTGCTCAGGGCTTGTACCCGCTCTATCCCCGGCGGGGTACGATAAGGAACGGGGTCCCTTTCATCATTCTCCTCGATATTCACGGCCGTCACATTGAATTCCGTCGAGCCGTTCAGGTCGATGGGTTTATAGAGACCGGCCGTGTCAAAACCATAGGTAAACCTGCGCCAGTTGTTCCGAACCAGGTCCAGCTTCGCGAAGCGAAGAACCGTGGAGTCTTCGAAGTCCGTGAGGAACATCCGCATGAAGCGAATCGATTTAAAATCAGGGATTTCGCCAATTTTTCGTTCATACTGGGATACTGGAATCCGGAATTGGTACCAGAGCTGGTCCTGCCTGGATCCATCGGCCAACTGGACATTGACGATTTTCCTGTCTGCAATGAAATTCTGTCCCACCTGCATCGCGGGATCGGTAGGCGGTTTGATATCCACACGATACTGGAAATACTCTTCCGCCTCATTGAGTGTATTATCCCGGTTCAGGTCTTCATTGTCCGGGTAGAGGGTGAATGCGGATGCAAAGTCGGATCCCGTACTAGCCACCGGTGAATTTCCATGAGGGTTGTTGAATTGCTTATAGCGACCAAGGATACCTGTATTCGACTGATCATAGGCGGCATCCCGGTAATAGCGGAAATTGTCCGCGGAAGGATCATTGATGGCATCCTGGTAGGCTTTGGAACCGGCGCCAAATGAAGAGGCCAGATCTGCCAGGTACTGACTGCGGGTGCGGACTTCCCCGGTATCCGAAAGTCCGTCGTATCCAACGTCCTGGAATGGCCTGTCTTCCGGCTCGTTGCTGAATGCCTGCGTGATCTGTATGGGATTGAGCGGTTGTACGCCCCAGTTAGAAGTTGTGGTGGCGGCGGGTATGGTTGGCGTGGCCAGTCCATTTTCGTAAAAACGACGTGAATCCTTCAGGACATCCTCAGATATGTTACCAAGATTGAAATACAGCGAACCTCCTGCGGGATTGGTTGCTTTGATGAAGGGATCGAGTACCCAGAATTCAATAAATTCAATATTCGCAGTTTCGAAATCGGTCTGATCAATCCCGCGCATGATGCCACCCCAGCGTTGCCGCGGGTTGAGGAGCCTGCCGCTTCCATCGAGATTCACCGCATCGTAGTTGTAAGGTCCACGATCTTTGGGATAGAATGCGAGGTCAAATGTGACGAGTTGGTTCTGACCAAAATCAGGCGTCCGCTGCGGGAAAATCTCCTGCTGGGACACACTCCGTACACGCGGATCAGAAAGTTCTTCCAGGTTGTTGGCCAATGGGTTGTTTGAGTTTCGCCTTTCCTGGAGGATGGGTTCAATATTATACCAGGCCAGTTTTGCGCGGTTCTTGCCATAATCGAGGTTATCAAAGAGCGTAGCCTCGGGGAACAGAATATTGCCGTTGCGATCTGTTGCATTTACCGGTGTTGAAGCAAGGGTCCAACTAATGACAGGGAATCTTAAATCAATGCTTGCTTTTGTGCCTTCAAAATCATCGATATAAATCAGGCCGTCTTCGCCTTTTCCAATCTGCGGTGAATGTCCAGGCATCATATGTGCCGCTTCTGCGAAAGCAGAAATGGTGGACATGCCCTGCGGTTTGTAATTGGGCAGGTATCCCAACCATTTGTTCATCCGCGGCATTTCTGAATTATAGTTCAGATCTACACCGGCCAATGTATTTCGGATCGGATCAGAGCCGTATTCCATTTTGGTAAAAAACGGTCGCTCGGACAGACGGACCATCGTACCGCCCACGGAGAATTTCTTACTCAGCAGGTAGTCCCATCGCAGGCCCAGGTAAGTTCGCTGCTGCACGCCAAAAGTGGCATTGTTTTCAAACTGCACGTTGACCGGCACGCCGGAACTCCGGATGGCATTGTTGATGATGCGTACCGTACCGGATACATAATCGATGGTATAGTCTATGTTCTCCTGCAGCACCTGTCCACCCGCTGTAACCGTCACGGACCCCTGCGGTATATTAAATGCATTGAGGGAAATATCGCCGGATGCCTGTGTGGCCTTGGACACCCCGCGCATGACAAAGCGGTTGAGGTTGGCAAAGGTCTGTGCGATGGCTTTGATGGTATCGTAGAGCGGGTAGAACAGGTACTTGTCACGCAGCGATGGATCCGTTGTAAATATATAATTGAGGTCCTTGCCAAAAGGCTCCAGCACCGGGAAAATGATCCGGCTCTGCGAAGAATTTACCGTATACCCTTCCACATAATCGAACATCCCATCCGGCTGTGGGTCGTTTTGATTATTGAGCCGGTCCAGGTTGAGCAAAGTAATCAGGGGGACACCAGCCTGGTCACCTTCAGGGATATAGCGTTTCTCTCCCCCCCCCGGTTCTTCATACAGGATGTTGAATTGAAAATCCTGGCGCTCCAGCTGTCCATACCCCACGCTGTAGATATTTTTCATCATCAGATCCCAGATGGGAAGCGCTGTCCGTTGGGAAGTAGCTTTCAGCAATTTCAGGAAGAGGATTTTCTGCACACCACTACTGGAATCCACCGGTACATCCTGGGAGAACTCACCCACCTGGTAGACTTTTCCATTCACGGTATATTGATAAGCTACGCCCAGGACCTCATCCGGTTGCAGGGTGATATTCAAAGAAATGAAACCCAGCTGTCGGTTAAAAATATACTGGGTGGAATCCAGTTTTCGGGCAAAGGTTTTTTCATAGTCCTGCACCGGAAGAAGGCCGAGGCTGTTCAGGTAGTTGCCAATCAGCGCGGGGTTGCGGCTCTGCGGGTTGCCTACGATTTTGCCGTAGAGGTCGTTCGAATTATTACTAGGTAGTGCGGTTCCCGGTGTGGGAATGATGACCGGTGGCTGCTGGAACGGATTCTGTTCCCCCAGGTCCATCAGGCCTACCACATCCCTTGTGTTGGTGGTGGCGCCGGTCCGGTTGGTCACCCAAACCTCGATGCGCAACAACTGCACCTGCGAATTGATGATGGGCAGGTTTTTCATCGAGTTGTTATACGTGTCCCGGAAATACTGGGCAATCAGGAAGTGTCGGTTCTCTTCGTATTCGTCGGCCTTCACCTTGAAAGGTTGGGTATTGGAACCGCCCTGGAGCGCAACACTCTGCCGCTGGGATCGCTGGTTGGCTAAAATAGTAGACACCCAGAACTTGCCAAACTGCATCTGGGTTTTCACGCCAAACAATTGCTGGGCACCGGGAATCAAGGTCCCTTTGGTGGCAAAAGAAGTATTGCCCACCTCAATTTTTTTGAAGATCTCCTCGGAAGCGCCTGTATAATCCAGTTTCAACTGGTTCTCAAAATCAAAGGTAGAGAGGGTATTGTAGCTGATGGGCATCCTTAGCTTATCGCCAATATTACCCATGACGTTTAAGTTCGCAGCCATGTCAAAATCCAGCCCGCCGTTTTTCCTGGCCCTTTCTGGCAAGGTTGGATTCTTGATATTCTGACCCTGGTATCCGGCAGTAATGTTCACCTCGCCCTGGGGCCGAATATCAATCTTTCCCTGTCCAAACAGCCGGTTGAACAGGTCATTGCCCATGGTGAGCTTTGGCTTCTGTAGCTTTCTGTTCAGCAGACTGGATGTGTTGGCCCGGTCGCGGAAATACTGTTGTTCCATCTTCTGACTCTGCAGCCGCATATAATCATCGAACGTCATGGAAGTAGGCTTGCGGTAGTAGTTGCGACCGATCTTCTCGATAATATAGTATTCCCCTGTCTTTGGATCGTAAACCACTGAATCCTTCAGGTTAGCCGGATCCTCGAGATCGAAAGGATTTCTGTTGACGGAGTTCAGCTTATCGCCCCTGCGATCCTGCAGCGGATAGCGAAGGGAATCGTTTCCCCGGATCGTATCCCGGATACCCGGAACGGGGATGGTGTCTTTTTGGAGCAGACGAAGGCTGTCCTGCTGGTTTCCCGGGTTGGTTTGAGAAACAGCGGTCAGGCACAGGAGCATGAGTAGCCCCCATAAAGGAATCGACACCAAACGTCTAGCCAATTTTTTTCTCCAGCTTGTTGTTGGGTAGAGTTCAGGTCAAATAAACTGTAGTGATTTTTTGATGATCTGTTCGAGCGATTGGCTTTCCGGAGCCGATTGGGTGGCTTTTCGTACAGCCGTTTCGGCAGCAGCCCGTGGTATCCCGAGGGCTACCAGGGCATTTAACGAATCCTGCTCTAAAGTATTGTATATGAGCGAAGAATTACTGTTTTCCACCGCGGATTTTCCCAATTTATCTTTCAATTCCAAAACGATCCGCTCAGCCGTCTTTTTGCCAATCCCCTTGACCTTCTCCAGGGTCCTGCTGTCACCCCCCGCCACCGCCCGTGCAATCTCGTCCGGCCTGAGGGAAGACAACATCATCCGGGCAGTTGCTGCACCCACACCATTGATTCCAATCAGCTGCACAAACATCTGCTTCTCCTCCGGCTCAAAAAAACCATAGAGGGTCTGCCCGTCCTCCCGGAACTGCTGGTAGGTGTAGAGCTTCACCTTGTCGAGCCCCTGCAACTGCCCATAGGTATGGAGGCTGATCTGCACTTCATAGCCTAGTCCGCCCGTCTCCAAATAAACCATCGAGGGACTTTTATAGGTCAGGATTCCGCTCAGGTATGCAATCATCGTACCAGTGATTCTTTTTGCCCGGGTTTTCAGAAATGATCAGGCATTTCCTGGACCGGATGCCGTATAGAGTCAAAAATATGTCCTTTTTGTGCATTCCGATCCTTCCAATTTGGACCGTTGCGGATGATTTAATCTTCGTTTAGTACTTTAGCGCATTCATTTCAGACCCATAAACCGATCATGCGCACCAAAATCACCGCCGCCATCACCGCCATCGGAGCTTACGTACCGGAAGACAAACTGACCAATGCCGACTTAGAAAAGATGGTGGAGACCAATGATGAGTGGATCCAGACCCGCACCGGCATTAAGGAAAGAAGAATTCTGAAAGGCGAAGGAAAGGCTACATCGGATATGGTGGTGCCCGCCGTCCGGACCCTGTGCGAGAAAAGAGGCATCGAGCCGAACGACATCGACTGTATGATTGTGGCCACCGTTACGCCAGACATGCTGTTCCCCTCCACGGCCAACGTCGCCTGCGAGAAACTGGGCATGAAAAATACCTGGGGTTTTGATATGATGGCCGCCTGTTCCGGCTTTTTATTTGCGCTTACTACCGGGGCCTCCCTGATTGAAAGCGGCCGGTATAAACGCGTAGTGGTGGTTGGGGCCGATAAGATGAGCTCCATCGTGGATTATTCAGACAGGACAACCTGTATCCTCTTCGGAGATGGCGCCGGTGCAGTACTCCTGGAACCCAATATCGACGGCTACGGCGTGCTGGACTCCATCCTTAAAACAGACGGGAGCGGCGGTAAATACCTGAATATGAAAGCTGGCGGTTCCCTCAACCCAGCCAGCATTGAAACCGTCACCAACAAGTGGCACTACGCGTACCAGGAAGGACAGGCTGTCTTCAAATTTGCCGTCACGGGAATGGCGGACGTGGCCTATGAGTTGATGCAGAGAAATAACCTCGATGCAAACGACATCGCCTGGCTGGTCCCACACCAGGCCAATAAACGCATCATCGATGCAACCGCCCGCAGGATGGGCCTCTCCGATGAAAAAGTCATGATGAATATCGAGCATTATGGCAATACCACGGCGGCCACGATTCCCCTTTGCCTCTGGGACTACCGGAAGAAACTGAATAAGGGCGATAAAATCGTCCTGGCCGCTTTTGGCGGAGGCTTCACCTGGGGTGCTACGCTGGTGAAGTGGGAATACTGAGACAGCCATGAGCGCATTAGCTGACTAGCTCATTACGGATTCCTGATTTCCTCTGCCGGTGATCGCAGCAAAGCGAGGGCACCGGCAGGTCATTCTGAAGAACTATCAACAGAGGCAATCCCTAGGCAAACTTCCTTGTATACACAATGAAATCCGTAGCCGGAACCTGCGCTACTCCCAACGCCCGCATCATTGTCACCAGTTGCCCACGATGATACGTCCCGTGGTTGAACACATGCATGATCATTTGAAAAATCGGTTGTTTTAACTGCTCCTGCCGGCTGTTTTGATAGGCAAACACATGCGCCAGTTGCATATCGTTCGACTGCTTCACCCAAGTTTCCCATTGTGCAGACTGTGAGAGCAGTCCATTCACGGTTTCCTGAATAGATGGATTGAATGCAGCGCTGGGTATGATCAGCTTCTCGTGCAACTTCATCCGCTGCCACCAAATGCTTTCCGCATCCCACATATGCAGGATGGTGGCATAAAGATTAGGAAAACTGGAGGCTACTATCTGATGTTGCAGGGACTCCGGTAATTTCATGATGGCATCGGTAATGATCCGGTTTGCCCAATGATTGTAGGACGCATAGGTGACAAGGGTATCCTTCATCTTTTTGAACTACATTTGAATGCATCGAAATTGCATCAAATAATAATGTGTACACGCTCATGGCTGATAAAGATTTCCCCATTTCCGGATTCAGTTCACTGGCCATTCACGCAGGCCACAAACAAGATCCCAACTATGCACACCTGACCCCGATTTATGCCACTTCCACTTACGTATTTGATGAGGCAGAGCAGGGCATGCGGAGGTTTAGCGGAGAAGAAGAAGGATATATCTATGCCCGTTGGGGCAACCCAAATATGTCTGAAGCGGAAGAGAAAATCGCCGCTATGGAAGGCTTCGGCATTCAGGATGCATCCGGACAGCCATTACAACCTGAAGCCATCATGCATGCATCCGGTATGGCGGCCATCAGCACCTTATTTTTGTCGAACCTGAAAAAGGGAGACCAGGTCCTCTCTCATTTCTCCCTCTACGGAGGCACGCAGGAAATGATCAACCGGATTTTCCCGGATCTTGGCATGGAAGGAATCATCGAGGACCTGCGCGATCTGGAAAAAGCGGAAGACGCGCTCCGTAAAAATCCCGGCATCCGGATGATCTACCTGGAAACACCGGCCAATCCCACCATTCAGTGCGTGGACATTGAAGCGCTTTCCACACTGGGAAAAAAATATGGCAAGATTGTGGCGTGTGATAATACCTTCGCCACGCCCTACCTGCAACAGCCATTCCGCTGGGGCGCGGATTTTGTGGTGCATTCCACCACCAAATTCCTCAACGGACACGGCACCCTGATTGGTGGCGTACTGCTGGGCAAAGACAGGGAATTCATGAAAACCAAAGCCACCAAGATCCATCGGATGCTGGGTGGTAACAGCAATGGATTCGATGCTTTCCTGCTGGTCAATGGCATGAAAACCCTTGAACTGCGCATGGAAAGGCATTGCCACAATGCCCTGGAAGTGGCTTCCTTCCTGGAGTCCAAAGCAGCCGTTGCGCGGGTAAACTACAACGGACTCCCCACGCATCCGGATTACCATGTAGCCAAAAAACAAATGAGACACCCCGGCGCCATGCTGAGCTTCGATATGAAGGGCGGATTGCAGGCAGGGATTGATGTCATGAACCGGCTCAAGCTCTGCACCCGCACCGTATCCCTGGGCACCTGCGATACCCTGCTCTGTCACCCAGCGTCCATGACCCATTACAGCGTGCCTCGGGAAGATCGCTTACGGTATGGTATAACCGACGGACTGATCCGCATGAGCGTCGGTATGGAAAATATACAGGATATCCTGGCCGACCTTGACCAGGCAATTCGGTAATCGAGCAGGCAGATCAACACCATGACTAAAGAGAGAACGGACTTTTTTTTTCAAGAATCAAAAGCATCAACACCTTCCTGACACGGTTAAAATGCAATAGGGCAAATAACAAGTACTGATGACAACCACCATCTTATTTTGGTTTCGCGTCTTAGTTTATGCAACACTGGCTTACACAGCCTATTCCTTTATAAGATCCGCTTTAAAAAAACAATACTGGATTCCGAAAAACAAGAAGGACCTAAAAGACATGGCTGGCGACTTGTTGACCGTTGCAGGAGGATTTTTTGTACTCTGGATGTTGCAACAAAACTATCAGAAACCTATGGATGCGGTCGTGGCCAACAAACAGAAAACCTTTCCGGATTTTTCTTTTGCTTTATCGCCCGAAGGGCAAACAGCCAGGTTTTCAGATTACCGCGGGAAAATAGTCCTGCTCAATCTCTGGGCAACCTGGTGTCCTCCTTGCAGACGCGAAATGCCGGACCTTGATGCATTACACAGAAAATACCGTGATTCCGGTATCGTGGTCCTCGCCCTGTCTGATGAAGACAGGGCTACCGTTGATGCATACCTGAAAAAACATGATTTCCAATTTATCGTCGGTACCTACCAGGGCGGACCGGAAACAATCTCAGCAGTCAATACGAGACCCAGCTCCATCCTGATCGGCAAAGATGGACAGGTGCTGGATATGCTAGTGGGCGCAAGAGGACTTGGTTTTTTTGAAGACTGGGTCCAGGAATGGAAAAGCAAATCGCCATAGAAAAAGAAATACGTTAGACTACGAATACCCAGGCATCTCCCAATCTCAACGGTCCATTCAAATCATCAAAAACATGACAACGAGAAAAATCGTTTTTGCAGCACTCCTCCCGCTTTGCGTGTTCGCCTGCTCCCAGCCGGAACAGTACAACACCATCATCAGAAACGGGCTGGTCTATGATGGACTGGGAGGCGAACCGATCAGGGCGGATATCGGCATCCGTGGCGACAGCATTGCATTCATCGGAGACCTTGCCGGTGCCAAAGCGGATCGTGAAGTGGACGCTTACGGGATGGCCGTTGCGCCGGGCTTCATCAACATGCTAAGCTGGGCCACGGAAACACTGATTGAAGACGGTCGCTCTCAGAGCGATATATACCAGGGCGTCACCCTGGAGGTTTTTGGCGAAGGCTGGAGCATGGGGCCTTTGAATGAAAAAATCAGGAAGCGGGAACAGCTGGCGCAAGGAGATATCAAATACCCCATCGAGTGGACCTCGCTGAAGGAATACCTTCAATACCTGGAGAAAAAGGGCATCAGCTGCAATGTCGCTTCCTTCATCGGGGCTACGACGGTGCGCGACTATGTCATTGGGGAAGACAACCGCGCCCCTACTCCCGCTGAACTCGATGCCATGAAAGCGCTGGTGCAAAAGGCGATGGAAGAGGGTGCGCTGGGCGTTGGCTCTTCGCTGATCTATCCCCCGGCGTTCTTTGCACGCACCGAAGAACTGATTGAGCTCTGCAAAGTGGCATCGGCGTATGATGGCATGTATATCAGCCACATGCGCAGTGAAGGAAATCAATTGCATGAAGCCGTGGAAGAATTGATCCGGATATCTAAAGAGGCCAATATCCCTGCGGAAATCTACCACCTCAAAGCTGCCGGAAAAGACAACTGGGGAAAGATGGACAGCGTGATTCGAAGGGTGGAAAGAGCCCGCGCAGAGGGCCAAAAAATCACGGCAGATATGTATACCTATATCGCAGGCGCCACAGGTATGACGGCCTCCATGCCCCCTTACCTGCAGGACGGAGGATTTGGGAAACTCCGCGAAAGGCTCAAAGACCCAAAGATCCGGGCAGAAATGAAAACAGCCATGAGGAGCAATCCCAAAGACTGGGAAAATCTCTATTATGGCGCGGGTGGCGCGGACAATGTGCTGCTGCTGAGCTTCAAACAGGACTCGCTGAAAAAATATACCGGAAAGAGCCTGGCGGCAGTGGCCGCCATCCGGGGTGAAGATCCGGAAGAAACAGCCATGGACCTGATCATTGAAGACAGCACACGCGTAGGTGTTGCCTATTTTCTCATGAATGAAGAGAACCTGGCAAAACAGGCAGCCCTTCCCTGGGTGAGTTTTGGCAGCGATGAAGGTTCATACACGAACGAGGGCATCTTCCTGAAATCAAATGCGCATCCCAGGGCCTACGGGACCTTTGCCCGCGTGCTGGGAAAGTATGTACGCGAAGAAAAAAGAATCAGCCTGCAGGAAGCCATCCGGAAACTTTCACACCTGCCCGCAACCAACCTTGGTATTGCCCGGAGGGGTTCTATCAAGCCGGGTTATTTTGCGGACATCGTGGTATTTGATCCAAAAACGGTAGGTGATCTTGCCAGTTTCGGCAAGCCACACCAGTATGCAACTGGTATGCGCTTTGTCTGGGTAAACGGAGGATTGGTTCTGGACGATGGAAAACATACCGGGGCAAAGCCCGGTGTGGCCGTGTTCAAAGAGGGCAAACGCAAATAAACATTTGATTCACACTAATACCCTGTGCATGAATATTCAAGTCAGGCCTGCTGTTAGAGAAGACTGTCCGCGCATCATGGAACTGGTGCATGAACTGGCTGTATACGAAAAAGCGCCCGAGCAGGTCACCGTTTCCCTGGAACATTTTGCAGAGAGTGGGTTTGGTCGCAACCCGGTATGGTGGGCTTTAGTGGCCACCACCCGGGAAAATGGAAACGAGGGACGGGAAATCATCCAGGGCTTCGCGCTCTACTATGTCCGCTACAGCACATGGAAGGGACAGGCCATGTATCTCGAAGACCTGCTGGTCACAGAATCCATGAGAGGTCACGGGATCGGCTACCTGTTGTTTGAAAAATTGGTGGAAGAAGCCCGGAAAAAGCAGTTTAACCGGATCATTTGGCAGGTGCTGGACTGGAATGAACCAGCCATCCGTTTTTACCGGAAACTGAATGCTTCCTTTGATCCGGAGTGGATCAACTGCTCCCTGGATGTCAAACCTTCCTGAGGAAACAGCGAACGTCTGCCAGATTTGCGTAAAATTCTTGAATACAAAAGATTGCTCCGCGGAACTACTGCACACCCTCTGTGGCCACGCTCTTGTCGATCTTGTTGATCAGTCCCTGCAGGACCTTGCCAGGACCCACTTCCGTAAACTTCGTGGCCCCATCCCTGATCATGGCCCGTACGCTCTGGGTCCATTTGACCGCGCCGGTGAGCTGATCAACCAGGTTCTGTTTTATTTCCGCAGGTTCCTTGACTGCTTTGGCAACTACATTCTGATAGACGGGGCAAACACCTTTGTGAAATCCGGTGGATGCAATGGCTGCCGCCAATTCTGCACGGGCAGGGGCCATCAGGGGAGAATGGAAAGCGCCTCCTACCGGTAGGACCAGCGCGCGCTTGGCGCCTGCAGCTTTCATCCGCTCGCAGGCAATTTCTATACCTTTGATGCTACCGCTGATCACCAGCTGACCTGGGCAGTTGTAGTTGGCGGGAACCACCACCTCTGAAGTCTCTTTGAAAATCTCATCGCAAACGGCTTCCACTTTCCCGTCCTCCAGTCCCAGCACAGCAGCCATCGTAGAAGGCACCTGCTCACACGATTTTTGCATGGCCATGGCCCGGATGCTGACGAGGTTCAGTCCGTCCTCAAAACTCAGGGTACCATTGGCCACCAGTGCGGAAAATTCGCCCAGCGAATGCCCCGCCACCATATGAGGGGTTGGATTTTCGATGCTCTTGTACGCCACAAATGAATGAAGAAAAATCGCGGGCTGGGTGACACGGGTCTGTTTCAGGTCTTCCTCCGTTCCATCGAACATGATATCAGAGATCCGGAAGCCAAGTATATCATTGGCCTGTTCAAAAAACCTCTTCGCGAAAGCATTGTTCTCGTAGTGCTGCCTGCCCATTCCCGGAAACTGGGCGCCCTGACCGGGAAATACATAAGCCTGAATCATAATCTCAATGAAAGGTCAAAGCTAGGAAAACTTTGCCAGTGGATGCCTGAAATTGATCATGCCTCCACCAAAAAATTCAGACCTGTCAGCAGGTTCAGCTTAAAAACATCCGGCATCAATGCAGCCTGGAGCCAATCAGTCGGATGAATTCACTGCGCGATTCATTCCGCTCAAATTCACCCCAAAACGCGGAGGTGGTGGTGACCGAATTCTGTTTCTGCACACCGCGCATCATCATACAGAGATGGGAAGCTTCAATGACCACCGCCACACCCATGGGATTAAGGGTCTCCTTGATGGCATTCAGGATCTGCGTGGTGAGCCGCTCCTGCACCTGCAGGCGCCTGCTGTACACATCCACTACCCGCGCCAGTTTGCTAAGTCCCGTTATCCACCCGTTGGGAATATACGCAATATGAGCCTTGCCGTAGAATGGAAGCATGTGGTGCTCGCACATGCTGTACAGTTCTATATCCTTCACAATCACCATCTCGCTCACTTCCTCATGAAATTTCGCGGAATTCAGGATGGCTTTTGCATCCATCTGGTAACCCTGTGTCATGAACTGCATGGCTTTGGCAATGCGCTCCGGAGTTTTGATCAGCCCTTCCCGTTGGGAATCCTCGCCCAGCAATTCCAGACTCTCCCGGTAGTTATCGATCAGCTTGGAAGTGATTTTGTCTTCGTATTGTTCTGTTTTCTTGTAAGCCATGCGATTTTTTTACGCGATCAGTAATTTTCTCTATGCCGGATACTCGACAAAATTCCGGGGTGTTTCGTACAAAGTGATTTTCAATTCAAGACTTGCCTCGATGACGGGGCGAAGTAGGCCAAAAATGACGATGGCAATGTTTTCCGCCGTTGGATTAAGGTTCCTGAACTCCTCCGTGTCCATGTTTAAGTTGCGATGATCAAACTTACTCAGGACCCTTTCTTCTATCAGATCAGAAAGCACCTTCATATCCATCACGTAACCCGTATCCGGATCGGGCACCCCGGTCACTTTCACAATCAACTCATAGTTGTGACCATGATAGTGCGGAAGATTGCATTTCCCAAATACTTCCTTGTTGCGCTGCTCATCCCAATGCGGGTTGTTCAGGCGATGCGCTGCGTTAAAATGTTCCTTTCTGAAAACCGCTACTCTCTTGTCCATGGATGAATCGAGGGGCAAATCAGCCAATGGCAACTCCCCGGGTGTTTAAAATCAAACTGGAATGTAACAAAAAGTGGTTGCAATGGTTGGGTGCAACTAGCCGAAATATTCAACAAATATCCGGGGAGTCTCTACCAGTCTCAGGCAGTGAAGTTCCACTCCGGCAGGCAGCTGGGGCTTCAGCTCGTTCCAGATGCCGACGACGAGGTTTTCGATGGAGCACATTTTCCCCTGCATAAAATCCACGTCCAGGTTGAGGTTGCGATGGTCCAGTTTTTCAATCACATACTCCCGGACAATCCTGCTGAGCCATTTGGCGTCCATGATGAAGCCCGTATCCGCATCGGGCACGCCCTTGATGGTGACAAAAAGCTCAAAATTGTGCCCATGCCAGTTCTCATTGGCGCACTTGCCAAAGACCTCGTCGTTCCGTTCCTTCGTCCAGGCCGGATTATATAGTTTATGCGCCGCATTAAAATGTTCCACCCTGGTCAGGTACACCATATCCTTCGTTTGAGCCTGCTGAAACTGCAAAGGTAAGTCCCCCTCCAGACTTAAAAAAACAGGCAGCGGAATGAACGGAAAAACAGAACTTTACAGGCATGAAAATAGCCCTGGCTGCGGCTACCAGGCCGGAAATAGAACCGGTGCTACGGTACTTGCAGGAACGCCTGTACCTGAAGGGCCACCATCATTTCTCGGTACACCTGACAGGGGTGGGCCTGGTGAATACGGCCCTCGAACTATCCCGCGCCTGGCTGGGAGACAAACCGGACATCGCCATCCTGGCCGGCATCGCCGGCAGCTTCCATCCCATGTATCCGGCCGGCAGGGTGGTGGCGGTTCGGGAAGAGATTTTTGCAGACCTCGGCGTTCAGGAAGCATCCGGCTTTCAGGACATCTTCGATATGTCCCTGGCGGATCCCAATGAATTCCCATTTTCCAACGGAAGGCTCCCCAATCCAAACCATTCCCTGCTGCAAAAGAGCCAGCTGGAATCCGTGCGCGCCGTGTCCGTCAACCAGGTAAGCTCCGATGCAGATAAAGTTCAGGCCCTCGTCCGCAAATACAACCCAGTCATCGAATCGATGGAAGGGGCAGCTTTTCACCAGTTTTGCCTTGCTGAGGGTATCCCCTTCATCCAGCTCAGGGGAATCTCCAATTTCGTGGGAGACCGAAACAAAGCCAACTGGAATATCCAGGAAGCCATCCAAAACCTCAACAAAACCCTGATCTTCCTGATCAATAAAATTGCCGAACAACACCACCCATGAAACTGACCCTCTGCTTCTCTCCCTGCCCCAATGATACCTTTATATTCGATGCCATGGTCCACCGTAAAGTGGATACCGAGGGCCTGGATTTTGACGTGCAGCTGGAAGATGTGGAAACCCTCAACCGACTCGTCCTTATGGGCAAACCGGATATCTCAAAAATCAGCTACGGTCTCCTGCCGCGGGTTCTGCCGGATTATCGGGTACTCGATGCCGGTAGTGCCCTCGGCCGGGGCGTTGGCCCGCTTTTGGTTGGCCTGTCCGATCTTCGGGCAGATGATCCGGAACTGGAAAATGCGCAAATCGTACTGCCCGGGATCCACACTACCGCGCATATGCTGTTTTCCCTTGCCTACCCCCGGGCACAGAAAAAAATTTTCCTCCCCTTCCATGAGATTGAAAACGCCGTACTAAACGGAATTGCAGACGCAGGCGTAATCATCCACGAAAACCGGTTTACCTATGCTCAAAAAGGACTGGTGAAGATGGCCGACCTGGGAGAGATCTGGGAGGAAAATACCGGGCAGCCCATTCCCCTTGGGGGCATCGTCATGCGAAGGGACCTGGATCCCGAACTCATGCGCAAAACAGACCGCATAATCCGGAGAAGCCTTGAACATGCTTTTCAGCATTACCCCCAACTTCCGGAATATGTAAAAGCACATGCCCAGGAAATGGAAGAAGAAGTGATGCGCAAACACATCGATCTATATGTGAATCGATTCAGCCTCTCCCTGGGGAGCGAGGGCCGTGCTGCCGTCTGGCGCATGCTTGAGATAGGAACCAGCCTGCAGCCCGCCCCCATCAGCGGTTCATTCGAAGTGTTTATTTAAGTAGCACCTGAACGGCAGTCCGTCATTCCATTGCCAATGGAAAAACCTCCAGTTCCTAATCGATCATCCATCATCGATCATCACCTTTACTGATTGCTACCGAGCACTTTTTTATAAGCATCCAGGCATCGCTTCCGGGCCAGTTCGTGCACGACCATCGGGGAAGGATACTGGAGTGATTCATATTCGGGTACCCATCGACGTATATATTTCAACTCCGGATCAAATCTGAGGGTCTGAAGGTATGGATTGAAGATCCGGAAATAGGGGGCCGCATCACACCCGCTTCCGGAAGCCCACTGCCATCCGCCATTATTCGAAGCCAGGTCAAAGTCCAGCAGCTTCTGCGCGAAATAAGCTTCACCCCACCGCCAGTCGATCAACAGATGTTTCGATAAAAAACTCGCCACGATCATCCTGACGCGGTTGTGCATATAACCTGTCTCGTTGAGTTCGCGCATCCCTGCATCCACGATGGGATAACCAGTCTCACCACGGCACCATCGCCCAAACTCCACTTCATCATTCCGCCACCGAATCCCCTCGTATTCCGGCCTGAATGCTTTCCCCTTACCCACCTGCGGAAAATGCCACAGGATCATCTGGTAAAACTCACGCCAGATCAACTCATTCAAAAAGGTCTCATTCAGCGAGGCTGCGCGGGTAGCCAGTTCCCGAATGCTGATGGTGCCAAACCTCAGGTGTAGGCCAAGCCTGGACGTGCCGGGAATGCCCGGATAATCCCGGTTCGAAGCATAATTTCGGATGAGTTCATCCCGGACTTCCCGGGGTGGGAAATATCTATTCACTTCCCTGAAACCCATCTCATGGAAGGTGGGTATGGGGGAAGGCGACTGCCGGAAAAAATTACCCAAAAGCACATCCGTTTCGTAAGATGGAAAATGACGGGAAGGGTTAAGCGATTTCCATTTTTTGCTATAGGGCGTAAATACCGTGTATGGCTTACCGTCATCCTTGACCACCTCGGTTTTCTCAAAAATGACCTGGTCCTTGTACGTATGAAAGGGTATGCCGGCTGAAGTAAGCATCTCTCCCACCGCACCATCCCGTTCCCGGGCATAGGGTTCATAGTCGTGGTTGGTGTAAACGGCCCGGATATTTTGCTCTTTCAACAATCGCCCAAAAATCTCCCGGGGAAAACCATAATACACTTCCAGCGAAGACCCCATCGCGGTGAGGCTTAACTGTATTTCCTGCAGGGCGTGGTGAATGAAAGCAACCCGCTGGTCTGTCTTGTCCTCAAGTTGGTCCAGGATCGACCGGTCGAAAATAAAAATGGGCAGGACAGGATCTCCCCCTTTCAACGCATGGTACAGGCCTGCGTTATCGTGCAAACGGAGATCCCTGCGAAACCAAAATATACTGACTGGAGAAGCCTTCTTTAACATAAGGAAAGAACAAAGAACCGGGGCCTTGGTTGATGCCTTTTAAAAATAACGGACCTCAGGGGAAGATGCGTGATATCCACTGCTCGTAAAACGCCATCGGCGGGCCCGGCCGAAACCTCGCTGAGCCAAGGGATCCTACCCATCGTAGGCCATACAAGGCGTTGGTGAGAAAGATGCCGTCCGCTGTTTCCAGCGCAAGCTGGTCAATGGATTTCTCCAGGACCGGCCTGCCGGAATCTCTGGCAATATCGCTGAGTGCCTCGCGCATCACGCCGGCCACGGGTCCATCTTCCAGGGGAGTGGTATACACCTGTGTTCCCTCAAACCAGAAAAGGTTGGCGATGCTGGCATCTGCAATGCTTCCCCGATGATTCAGGACCAGTGCCTCATTGCACTGCAGTTCTTTTGCGTGCAGCGCGGCGAGGACATAGAGCAGGGCATTGTTCGTTTTAAGCGCGGCCAGCCCATCTGCCATCTTCCGGTGCCGGTCATACACGCAAAGCGCGAGGCCGTTCTGATTGATGGTTCGGTAGTAGTCCGGAAGGGCCCAGGACTGAATGGTGTAATGAGCGATGGGAGACACCGGGTCATAAAGTCCGCCATCGCCCCGGAACATTGTCAGTCGGATGCGGGCATGGGGCAGATGCCTGTTCCGATCCGCCAGTTTCAGGATCTCCGCTGCCAGTTGATCTTTGCCCAGGTGCGCTGGCAGGGAGAGTTTCAGCGCCTGCAATCCGCGCAACAACCGGTCAAAATGACGATCCCATAGTGGCATCTTCCCCTGGTGGACCCGGATGGTTTCAAAAATGCCGTCCGCATAACGGGCAACGCGACTTTCAGGACTGAGGATTGGAGTGCCGGCTTCGAGGAGGCGACTGTCGTAATTAAAAAAAACGGGCATCC
>Ga0114939_10000069_pt1 | contig 82194 bp, 72 predicted proteins | sample AshMeaCrysSpring_FD_87196 | JGI IMG/M metagenome (GOLD analysis project Ga0114939, IMG submission 87196) | Groundwater microbial communities from Big Spring, Nevada to study Microbial Dark Matter (Phase II) - Ash Meadows Crystal Spring | ecosystem: Environmental > Aquatic > Deep subsurface >...
CCCCCTGCGGGGACAGTCCCTTACAGCAGCGGCACCAGCAGCAGCGCCACGATGTTGATGATCTTGATCAGCGGGTTGATGGCCGGGCCCGCGGTGTCCTTGTACGGATCGCCCACGGTGTCGCCGGTCACGGCCGCCTTGTGCGTGTCGGAGCCCTTGCCGCCGAAGTTGCCTTCCTCGATGTATTTCTTGGCGTTGTCCCAGGCGCCGCCGCCGGTGCACATCGAGATGGCGACGAAGAGTCCCGTGACAATGGTCCCGATCAGCACGCCGCCGAGCGCTCGGATGCCGGCGCCGGGACCGAGCAGCCAGTTCATGCCGAAGCCGACGATCACGGGGATCAGGATCGGCAGCAGCGACGGCACGATCATTTCCTTGATCGCGGCGCGCGTAAGCATGTCGACTGCCCTGGAGTAGTCGGGCTTGCCCGTGCCCTCCATGATGCCCGGGATCTCCTTGAACTGGCGGCGCACTTCCACGACCACCGAGCCCGCGGCGCGACCCACGGCTTCCATCGCCATGGCGCCGAAGAGGTAGGGCACGAGTCCGCCGATGAATAGGCCGATGATCACGGCCGGATCTGACAGCGAGAACTCCTGCAGCTTGCCGACGATCTGCAGGTTGTTGGTGTAGTCGGCGAACAGCACCAGTGCCGCGAGACCGGCGGAGCCGATCGCGTAGCCCTTGGTGACGGCCTTCGTCGTATTGCCCACGGCGTCGAGCGCGTCGGTGACCTTGCGTACTTCCTTCGGCAGGCCCGCCATCTCGGCGATGCCGCCGCCGTTGTCGGTGATCGGGCCGTAAGCGTCGAGCGCCACGATCATGCCGGTCATGGAGAGCATCGCGGTCGCGGCGATGGCGATGCCGTAGAGACCCTCGAGCTGGTAGGCACCCCAGATTGCCGCGCAGATCGCGAGCACCGGCAGCGCGGTCGACTTCATCGACACCGCGAGGCCGGCGATCACGTTGGTGCCGTGGCCGGTCTGGGAGGCGGCGGCGACGTAGCGCACCGGCGCGTACTCGGTCGCCGTGTAGTACTCGGTGATCCAGATCATCGCCGCGGTGAGGGCGAGGCCGATCAGCGCGCAGAAGAACAGCCGGTTCGCCTCGTCACCCATCATCGATTGCGTGACGAACCAGAAGCCGATCGCCGCGATTACGCCCGAGACGATGATGCCGCGGTACAGCGCATTCATGATCTTGCCGCCCTCGCGCGCCTTCACGAAGAACGTGCCGACGATGGAGGCGACGATCGATACGGCGCCGAGCACCAGCGGGTAGAGCACCGCGTTTGGCCCAAGCGACTGCATGGTGAGCCCCGCGAGCAGCATGGTGGCCACCACGGTCACGGCGTAGGTCTCGAAGAGGTCGGCGGCCATGCCGGCGCAGTCGCCCACGTTGTCGCCGACGTTGTCGGCGATCACCGCGGGGTTGCGCGGGTCGTCCTCGGGGATGCCCGCTTCGACCTTGCCCACGAGGTCGGCGCCGACGTCGGCTCCCTTCGTGAAGATGCCGCCGCCGAGTCGCGCGAAGATCGAGATCAGCGAGCCGCCGAAGGCGAGGCCCACGAGCGCATGCAGCGCATGGTCGGCGTCGCCGAGCACCTTCAGCATCAGGCCGTAGTAGGCCGCGACACCGAGGAGTCCGAGGCCCACCACCAGCATGCCGGTGATGGCGCCGCCGCGGAACGCGACCTGCAGCGCCGGATCGAGGCCCACGCTGGCCGCGTGGGCGGTGCGGACGTTGGCGCGCACCGAGACGTTCATGCCGATGTAACCGGCGGCGCCGGAGAGGATGGCGCCGACCAGGAATCCGCCGGCGGTCGCCCAGTTGAGCGCGAGGCCCAGCACGATGAACAGGGCCACGCCCACCATCGCGATGGTCGTGTACTGCCGGTTGAGATAGGCGCTGGCGCCCTGCTGGATCGCCGCGGCGATCTCCTGCATGCGGGCATTGCCGGCCGGTTGAGCGACGATCCAGCGTGCTGCGAGCACGCCGTAGACGATCGCGATTACGCCGGCACCGATCGCCAGCCACAACGCGAGACTAGTGGTCATTTCAAACCTCCCAACGAGGGTTTCTGGAGCGGGGTGACGGCCGGGCGGGGCTCTGCGTCCCCTGGCCGGCCATGCAAAAAAGCGCGCGACTATAGCACAAAGGTCGTCTTCAGCTTCCGGCGCACCGGCTTGTTTTTCAGCACCACGTACCTGGGCAGTCCGCCCTCATACGGCGGGTAGTCCTCACCGACGATCAGCGGCGCGAGATACCGGCGACCTTTCGCGGTGATGTGGAAACCATCGGGCGTGATGTAGTCGCGGGGCAGCATCTTCTCGACATTGGCGACCTTGTCGAGCGGCGCCATGCCGATCTTCCATCGGTAGGGCCGGTTCGAGGTACGCACGATCGCGGGCATCACGGCATGGTGGCCCTTCACGGCGAACTCGACCGCGGCCTTGCCCACGGCGTAAGCCTGCTCGACGTCCACCTTCGAGGCAATGTGGCGCGCCGCGCGCTGCAGGTAGTCGGCCACGGCCCAGTGGTACTTGTAGCCGAGCTTGTCCTTGACGAGCTGCGCGACCACGGGGCCCACGCCTCCGAGCTGCGCGTGCCCGAAGGCGTCGCGCGTGCCTGCGTCGGCGAGGAACTTGCCTTCGGCGTTGCGGACACCTTCGGAGACGACGATGGCGCAGTAGCCGTACTTCTCGACGCACTCCTTGACCCGGGCCAGGAACGGTTCCTCGTGGAAGATCATCTCCGGGAACAGGATGATGTGCGGGGCGTCGCCAGCCTTCTGCGCCGCGAGGCCGCCGGCCGCGGCGATCCAGCCCGCGTGCCGGCCCATCACCTCCATCACGAACACCTTCGTGGAGGTGCGTGCCATCGAGGCCACGTCGAACCCTGCCTCGCGGATCGAGACCGCCACGTACTTCGCGACCGAGCCGAAGCCCGGGCAGCAGTCGGTGATGGGCAGGTCGTTGTCCACGGTCTTCGGCACGTGGATTGCCGTGAGCGGGTAGCCGAGCTTCTCGGCGAGCATCGAGACCTTGAGGCAGGTGTCGGCCGAGTCGCCCCCGCCGTTGTAGAAGAAGTAGCCGATGTCGTGCGCCTTGAATACCTCGATCAGCCGCTCGTACTGCGCGGGGTGGTCCTCGTACTTCTTGAGCTTGTAGCGCGCCGACCCGAAGGCGCCCGAGGGGGTGTGACGCAACGCGCGGATGTCCGCCGCGGACTCCAGGCTGGTGTCGATGAGATCCTCGGTGAGCGCGCCGAGGATGCCGTGCCGCCCGGCGTAGACTTTGCCTATGTGGCGCCTGTGCTTGCGACAGGTCTCGATCACGCCGCAGGCCGAGGCGTTGATGACGGCCGTGACGCCGCCTGACTGGGCATAGAACGCGTTGCGTGGCACAGGCTTCGGACTCATGGAGCCTCCGAAAAAAGCATTGAGATCTGGCACTTAGACGGTGCCGGCCGTGGCCAAGAATACCCGATCAACCCCCCGCGGCGCGCCCGTACAAGACGAACTTCCGATTGGATCCGCGGTCGCTTTTCGGTAGGGTGCCCAGCCTTCCACCGCTGCCGGATGATCGATCATGAGACTCGTACTGCTCGGTGCGCCCGGTTCAGGCAAGGGCACGCAGGCCCAGCGGCTGCGAGACGATCGCGGCATCCCGCAGGTGTCTTCCGGAGACCTGCTGCGGGACGCCGTCAGTCGTGGCACGGAACTCGGCAAGCGCGCCAAGGCTGCAATGGACGCGGGAGAGCTGGTCTCCGACGAGATCGTGCTGGGGCTCATCCGGGAGCGACTCGGGCGACCCGATGCCGCGCGGGGCTTCATCCTCGACGGATATCCGCGCAACGTCGCGCAGGCGGGTGCGCTGGACGCGCTGCTCGCCGACCTCGGCCAGCCGGTCGATGTGGTGGTGCTCATGGACGTGGACCCGAAGGCCCTGATCCAGCGCCTCACTGGCCGGCGCAGCTGCCCGAAATGCAGCAGGGTTTTCAATGTCCACTCGTCGCCGTCGAAACTCGGCGAACGCTGTGATAATCATTCGGGTGAGGAAGCGCCGTTACTCGTGCAACGAGCCGACGACAAGGAAGACGTGATCGCCAACCGCCTCAGGGTCTACGAGGCACAGACCCGGCCGCTCGTCGATCACTACCGCCTGCGGGGACTGCTCAAGGTCGTGAACGCCGACCAGCCGGTCGACCGGGTGTACGAGGAATTCCTCAAGGCGGCGGGCGGCTAGAGCCTTCCCGGCCGCGCTCAGGGCAGCATCGACAGAAGCGTGTTGCCTATGACGTCGCGGCGCCAGCCGCGAATGACGGCCGATGCTTCCCGCGGCCCGAACACCAGCGCCTCGACATCGCGTCGAGTCGCGATCACCTCGGCGCTCATGTCGAGCGCGGTCGCGGCGTCGCGCACCCGCTGCTGCATCGCGCCGATCAGTCGGGTCTGCTCGGGCGTCGAACGGGACGGCAGCGTGACCGGTGTCAGCTGCGGGGCCCCGCTGCAAGCGGCAGCGATCGCTTCCAGCAATTCCTCGCCGCGCTTGCGGATGACAGCCGGCGGCAGCCCGCGCACCTGTTCGAGCTCGGCGGCGGTGGCCGGTGCGAGCGTCGCGAGCGAGTAAAGCGCCTCGTCCGAGAGAATCCAGCCGCGGGGCTTGTCGGAGGCGATGGCGCGCCGTTCCCGCCACGCGGCGACTGCGCGCGCAATCGCCTGTTCTGCAGGCTTCATCCGGCCGAGGCCCTTGAGGCGTCGCCAGGCATCGTCCGGCTCGGTGCGATAGAGCGCCGGGTCCTCCAGTGCAGCGCAGTCCTCGGCGTGCCATGGCATGCGGCCACGCGAGTCGAGCTCTGCGGCAAGGTCCACGTGCAGCGTGAGCAGGTGATGCACGTCGTCGGCCGCGTAGGCGAGTTGAGCGTCCGAGAGCGGCCGTCGCGACCAGTCGGTGCGGGTCTGGCCCTTGTCGATGGAGTGCCCGAGCCGGCGAGCGACGAGGTCGGCGTATCCCAGCTGCGGTGGCAGGCCCAGCAGCGCGGCGGCGACCTGGGTGTCGAACACCGGCGCGGGCACCGCGCCTCCCGACTGCGACAGCACTTCGAGATCCTGGCGCGCGGCATGCAGGATCTTGTGCCTGGCGCGATCGACAAGTACCGCATGCAGCCCGGCGAGATCCAGGCCCGCGAGTGCGTCGACGAGGTAGCAGTCCGAATCACTCGCCACCTGCACCAGGCAGAGCTGAGGGCGGTACGTGCTCTCGCGCATGAACTCGGTGTCGACCGCGAGCCGCGATGCGCCCTGCATCCGGAATACAGCTGCGTCGAGTTCCTCGGGCCGGCTTACCAGCGTGGCGTCGCGCATTCGTGGATGCACCTCCGTGTAGAATCGCGCCACCCACGGCGCTTCGTTCGAGACGTGAAGCAGTTTCTCAAGATCTTCGTCGATATCGTACTCTGGCGCCGCGGCCCGCAGGACCTGCCGGTTTCGGGGTTGCTGTTCGCGCTGGCGATCGCCGCCTACCTGGCGGTATCGATCGTGCAGCTCGCGCTGCTCGACGAGTCGCGCGCGAACTGGCTCTTCTACGTCGTGCTGGACCCGCTGCTGCTCGCGGGCTGGACCTGGCTCGTGCTGAGGATCCTGGGCCACGGCGCACGCTTCCTGCAGACCGCTTCCGCCGTGTTCGGTGCGAACGCGGTGCTGGGCTTCCTGGTCTACCTGCCACTGCAGGTACTCGGTACCGCGGTCGGGCCCGGCGAGGCCTCGGGCCTCGCACAGGCGGCGGCCTGGCTGCAGTTGATCGTGTTCGCGCTCGTCACGGGACGGATCCTGAAGCTCGCTACGGATACAAGTCTCTTCAGCGGCATCATGCTTTCGATCACCTACGTCGTGCTGGTGATCACGGTGCTTTCGCAGCTGCGCGGCACGGGAGACTGACGATGCACCTGCACATCGTCGGCATCGCGGGAACCTTCATGGGCGGCATCGCCGCGCTGGCTCGCGCGGCCGGCCACCGCGTGACCGGATCCGACCGCAACGTCTACCCGCCGATGAGCACGCAGCTCGAGTCACTCGGCATCGAGCTCATCGAGGGCTACACGCCCGACCAGGTTGCGCTCCAGCCCGACGTATTCGTGATCGGCAACGTCATGAGTCGCGGCAACCCGCTGATCGAGGCGATTCTCGACAGCGGACGCCGCTACGAGTCGGGGCCTGAATGGCTGTCGCGCAACGTGCTCCAGGGCCGCTGGGTGCTGGGTGTCGCGGGCACGCACGGCAAGACGACCACGACGAGCCTGCTGGCGTGGATCCTCGAGCACGCGGGTCTCGATCCTGGTTTTCTCGTGGGAGGAGTTCCGCTCGACTTCGGCGTGAGCGCCCGCCTCGGCGCCGGACGGCACTTCGTCGTGGAGGCCGACGAGTACGACACGGCGTTCTTCGACAAGCGCGCGAAGTTCGTGCACTACCGGCCACGTACGGCGATCCTCAACAACCTCGAGCACGACCACGCCGACATCTATCCGGACGTAGCCTCGATCCAGCGCCAGTTCCACTTCCTGCTGCGCAGCGTTCCGGGCGATGGCCAGCTGGTCGTGAACGCGGCCGACCGGAATCTCGCCGAAGTGCTGCAGCTGGGCTGCTGGACGCCGGTGCAGCGCTTCACGGCGGACGCGACGGCGCCAACTGACTGGCGCGTCGTCGCCGAGCCGGATTCCGGCTACGCGCGGTTCACGGTGCTGCACGGCGAGCGCGCGGTGGGTACGGTGGCGTGGAATACCCTGGGCCGGCACAACGCCGAGAACGCGCTGGCCGCGCTGGTCGCCGCGCGGCACGCCGGGGTGAACGAGCAGGTCGCGCTCGAAGCACTGCGACGCTTCGCCGGTGTGCGACGACGGCTCGAGCTGCGCGGCACGGTGGGTGGTGTCGCGGTCTACGACGACTTCGCACATCACCCCACCGCGATCGCCACGACCATCGACGGTGTGCGGCGCGCCGCCCCGGGCGGGCGTGTGATCGCGGTGCTCGAGCCGCGCTCCAACACGATGAAGCTCGGGACGCACAAGGCGGCACTGGCCGATTCGCTGCGCGGTGCGGACCGGGTGTTCGTTTACCGCTCGCCCGAGGTGCGCTGGGACGTGGCCGAGGCCATGCAGCCGCTCGGCGAGCTTGCGGTCGTGCACGAGGATCTCGGGCGCCTGACCGCGGCGCTGGTCCAGACGGCACGCCCCGGCGATCGAATGGTGCTGATGAGCAACGGGTCCTTCGGTGGCCTGCACGAGCGGCTGCTCAAGGCGCTGGCCGGGAACGCCAGCGGGTCGCACTGAGTGGACGCACCGGTCGAGATTCCGCTGTTTCCGCTCGGCACCGTTCTGTTCCCGGGCGGGCCGCTGCCGCTGCGCATCTTCGAGACGCGCTACATCGACCTGGTGCGGCGCTGCCTGCGCGAGGATTCCGGCTTCGGTGTCGTGCTGATCCGCGAGGGCGTCGAGGCCGGAGGACCGGCGCAGACCTACGACGTCGGCACGTACGCACGCATCGTGGACTTTTCGCAGCAGCCCGACGGCCTGCTCGGAATCCGCGCCACGGGCGAGCGGCGTTTCCGCATTTCTGAGCGGAGGCGGGCGCGCGGCGGGCTCAACGTCGCCGACGTCACGTGGCTGCCCGAGGAGCGATCGGAGCCGCTGCCGGAGGAGTATGCGGAGCTCGGTCCGATGCTCGAGGCGATACTCGCGCAGGCGGGCGAGCCCTATGCTTCGCTCGAGCAGCACCCCGGGGATGCGGGCTGGGTGTCGGCGCGGCTCGCGGAGATCCTGCCGGTGCCGGCGGTGCACAAGCAGCATTGCCTCGAGCTCGACGATCCCGTTGAGCGGCTGCGCTACCTGCGCCCGATGTTCGAGATCGGTCGGCACTGAGGCTGGCGCGGGCCCGCCTGAGCGCGTTCGTGCGGCGGGTTAGAATGCGCCGATGACCAGGGACGATCAGTCCGACATGAGCGCACAGGACGGCGCGGGCGGCCGACGGCTGCGCATCCTGCACGTGATTCTCTCCCGCGGATTCGCGGGCTCGGAGCGCGCGGTGGCCGAGGCTTGCGTCGCGCTGGCGCGACGTCACGAGGTCGCGCTGGTGGTGCGCAGCGACCACCGCGGCGTGGGGGGCGCGAGCATCCGCGATGAGATCGGGGCGGACGTCGAAGTGTTCGAGGTCCCCGCGCGTATCGGCACGCAGAGCCGCCTTGAGGAGATCATTCGCACCTGGGCGCCCGACGTCGTCCACACGCACCTGCGACGCGGCACACGCTACGTCGCGCGCATCGGGCTCGCGGACGTCGGCCTGCCGCGCGCAGTGCACGTTGCGACGCTGCATCTCTACCTCAACGGTCCGCATTACCTGTGCACCGACGCGCTCCTCTGCATATCCGACTGGCAGCTCGAGACCGTGCCGGGCGACTACAAGGGCCGCGTGTTCCTCGTCCCGAACTCGCTGATGCCACATCCGTCCCTCTCGGCCGAGCAGGTGCGCGCGCTGCGTGCGACGCTCGGTGCCTCCGACGACGACTACGTGATCGGCGCCGTCGGGCGACTGGCGCGGCGCAAGGGTTTCGACGTCCTGGTCCGCGCGTTCGAGCTTGCGCAGCTGCCCGGTGCGCGCCTCGTGATCGCGGGCGAGGGAAGCGAGCGCCGTAGTCTGCAGCGGCTCGCCGGCGAGGGCGTGGTCCTCACCGGGTTTCGGCGCGACGTCAAGGATTTCTACCAGGCTTTCGACCTGTTCGTGTGCCCGTCGAGCTACGAGCCCTTCGGCCGCGTGATCGCCGAGGCGCTCGACGGCGGGGTGCCGGTGATCGCCACCGACGCGCAGGGTCCGCGGGACCTCGCGCGTCGCTACCCGATCGAACTCGTTCCCCGCGGCGACGTGGATCGGCTCGCTGCAGCCCTGCGCAGCGCGGCCGCACGCGGACGCGTCCGCGTCGACAGCGACGTGAGCGAGTTCGGCATGGATTGCATCGCGGCGCGCATCGAGGACGCCTACCGCGTCGTGCTCGAGGCGAAGCGTCGGAGCGCCGGAACGGACCACGTACCGCGGCGAGCGGCGGCGCCGACGGCGGTGGCCGGCGTACCGGCGGGCTACGACGCGACTGCGTCGCCCGCGCCGGAGCCGGGCGCACGACCGCGGCGCTACCTGTTCTCGCCGGTCTCCGGACCGGGAGGCGCCGGCGAGCTGATGCGCTGCCTGATCATCGCGCGCGAGCTCGTGAAGACCGAGCCCTCGGCCGACATCCGTTTCCTGGTGAGCCGAACCGCGGTGTTCCGGGAGGCGGTGGACTTCCCCGTAATCGACTGCGACGCCTCGCCGACGAACAGCACCCCGCAGGTGCTCGAGGCGATCGCCTCATTCCGACCGCACGTCATGGTGTTCGACAACTCGGGACGCACGGCGCAACTGCGCGCGGCGCGGCAGGCCGGTGCGCGACTCGTGTTCTCGAGCCGCGCGCCGAAGCTGCGCTGGAAGGCGTTTCGCATCAAGTGGATGCGGCTGCTCTCGGAGCACTGGATCGTGTTCCCCAGCTTCGTCACCGGCGGCCTTACTGGGATCGAGCGCCGCAAGATGCTGTTCTTCCGGGACTACACGGTGCGGCGGCTCGACACGCTTTTCCCGCCATCGGACCCGGAGGCGCGCCGCGCGTGCCTGGAACGGAACGGTCTCGAGCCTGGCTCGTACGTCGTGTTCGTGCCCGGGGGTCGCAGCGAAGGTCAGCGCATCGCGGAACCCGCCGAGCACTTCATCGCGGCCGCGCGTCGCTTCGCCGAGCTCACCGGCTATCGCTCGGTGGTGCTGACCGGCCGCAAGTCGGTATCCGCGGCTCCAGCGGACAATCCCCTGCAGCTGCCGCGCGTCGGCCCGGATGACGTGCAGCACCTCCTGGCCGAAGCGAGCTTCGTGGTGAGCAACGGCGGCACGACCATGGTGCACACGCTGGCGCACGGACGGCCGCTCGTCGCGGTGCCGCTCGCCGGTGACCAGGAACGCCGCATCCGTCGCGCGGTCCGACTCGAAATCGCGGTGAGCGCTCCGCCCGAAGCGGAAGTGATTGCGAAAGCTGCCGCGGCCCTGCTCGCCGACTCCCCGCGTCGCGAGGCGATGACGAAGCGCATTGCCGAACTCGGCATCGCCAACGGCGTGAGCGAGGCGGTCGCGGCGCTACGCGCGCTGGCTGGCCGCGCGAGCGTTGTCGAGTCCCCGCGCGGCTAATCGTTCGCCAGCACCGCGCGCAGGTCGGCGACGAACACCTGCCTCGATCCCTGTGGACAGGCATTGAAGGCGATGCGCGTGAAGGTGCGATCCCATGCCGGGTGGGGGTCCACGCGCAGCGAGCCGGTGCGCTTCTCGGCCTCGGGACGCGTGCGAATCCGCACCAGCGTCGTGTCGGTGCAGGCGCGGAGATCGACGAGGCGGATCGGCGCCGTGCCGTCGCCGAAGGCTACGGGCTCGGTCACATAGGCGTCCGTGAGCAGGTAGCGCCCATCGCGGTGCAGGCTGGGATGACCAGAGCCTCGAATCGCGGGTGCCAGCGTCTCGCACTCCGCGCCATCGCGCGTCAGGCGTGCGAAGCGCAGGCCATCGCCGCGCGTATTCAGGTTCATCACAATGTGCTCGCCGTCCGGGCACCAGTTAGGGTGATGACCGCCGCGCGCCCAGCGCTCGGCGGTGACCGCGACGGTCACGTTGCTGCCGTCAGCGTCCATCGTAATCACCTGCTTGGTGCCGTAGCGCTTCTTGCGCTTCCACGGCATCCAGCTGCGCGGCAGCCAGCGCAGCACGAACATGAGGCGCGTGCCCTGCGGGTTCCACTTGACGTGAAAACCGAACCAGTCGCCGCGTCGGCCGCGCACCGCATCGAGTGCGGGCTCGATCTGCGCAACGATGCGGTCGATCGAGAGCAGCAGTCGCGAGTCGCCCGTATCGAGGTCTGTGAGCCAGACGCCATCGTCCACCGGTGCGTCGCGGCTCGCGGGAATGTAGCGGCGCGGAACGACGACTCCATAGCCGCGCTGGGTGGTTACGATCCGACGCAGGCAGGGACTCGCGGACCAGCGACCGTCGGGCGACACCGAATACACCGTGCCGCCGAGGCGGTGGGATGCGCCGCTCGCCGGGTCGAGGCGCACGCCGAAAGGCACCCAGTCGCGCGTGTCGAGATCATTGTAGAGCAGGGCTTGATCGTCGGCGCCCCACTGGAGCTGCGCGCCGAGCTGCACGTCCCACCCGCGCGTTTCCGCCACGACCCGTGACTCGCCAGTGTGGAGATCCACGACCACGATCTCGGCGACGTCGCCCGGTTCGGGCAGCCGATCCTCGAAAGGCAGCCGCGTGAGAGCCATGTAGCGGCCCGACGGGCTGAACGGCGAGCTGTCGTAGTAGCGGTGGATGTAGCCGCCGCCCTGCGACGTCACGCAGTGCACCGGCACGCGCGGCGCGAACTCCGTGTACGCGGGGAAGATGCCGTCGAGCGTGGACATGGCCTGCGGTGTCTCGACTGCGGCAGCATCGCCGGGGTCGGGGCGCACATCCTACGCCGGACCGCGTGTAAAGTGCGCCGAAGGCTCATCGGAACCCGACATGCTGCGTTCACTTCTCTCGCGCTACACCGAACTCACGCACGGCAAGCGGGTCGTGTTCCTCGCGATCAACAAGACCGGCTCGAGCAGCCTCTGGACATGGATGGACGAGCAGAAGGTCCCCTACCTGATGAACCGCTATCGCGAGGACGAGGCGCGCAAGCTGCGCATCATCTCCGAGGTGAAGCGCAAGGGGCTGCCGTGCTTCACCGTCGTTCGCAATCCCTGGGCACGTGCCGTATCGAGCTGGAAATGGTGCATGCAGGAGAAGGGACTGGCGCCCTGCAGCTTCGAGGAGTTCCTGCGCATCCCGCTCGGGAGCATGACCGAGCAACAGCGCTTCCACACGCTGCCGCAGTGGCGGCACGTCGTCGATGAGCACGGCTCGATCGAATACCTTGCCCATATCGGCCGCCTCGAGAACATCGACGCGACGCGCGGGTGGCTCGCCGACACGCTCGGGCTGCCGCGGCCGGGTGCACTGCCGCATCTCAAGAAGAGCGGCAGTGCCGACTTCGAGCAGCACTACACGCCCGTGACGCGAGCACTGGTGGCCGAGGCGTTTTGCCGCGACTTCGAGCTGTTCGGCTACCCGCTGGCTTACTAGCGCTCAGATCCGCGCGAACACCCGCGCCGCGGCTGCGATCGTGGCGTCGATGTCGGCATCCGTGTGGGCCGCCGAGACAAAGCCCGCCTCGAAGGCGGATGGCGCGAGGTACACGCCCTCCTCGAGCATGCCGTGGAAGAAGCGCTTGAAACGCTCGACGTCGCAGGCAGTGGCCTCCGCGTAGGAGGTCACGCGCGGCGCCGCGCTGAAGAACAGCCCGAACATGCCGCAGACATGGTTGGTGGCGAGCGGCACGCCGGCACGGTCCGCCGCGGCCTCGATGCCGCGCACGAGCCGGTCGGTCGCGGTGGCGAGCTTCGCGTGGAAGCCGGGTGCATCGAGCCCCTCGAGCGTCGCCAGGCCCGCGGCCATTGCCACCGGGTTCCCCGACAGCGTGCCCGCCTGGTAGACCGGCCCGAGCGGGGCGATTTGCTCCATGATGTCGCGCCGTCCACCGAAGGCGCCCACCGGCATGCCACCGCCCACGATCTTGCCGAGCGTCGTCAAGTCGGGCTTCACGCCGTAGAGTTCCTGCGCGCCGCCCCGGGCGACGCGGAAACCGGTCATCACTTCGTCGAAGATCAGGACCGCGCCGTGCCTGGTGCATTCCTCGCGCAGGGCTTCGAGGAAGCCCGGCACCGGCGGGATGCAGTTCATGTTGCCCGCCACCGGCTCGACGATGACGCAGGCCACCTGCCCGCCGATCTCCGCGAACGCCGCGCGCACCTGCGCGCCGTCGTTGTAGGCGAGGGTGATGGTGTGGGCCGCGAGTTCGGGCGGCACCCCGGGCGAGGTCGGCACGCCGAGGGTGAGCATGCCCGAGCCTGCCTTCACCAGCAGTGAATCGGAGTGGCCGTGGTAGCAGCCCTCGAACTTGATGATCTTGCTGCGCTTCGTGAAGCCGCGCGCGAGGCGGATCGCGCTCATGGTCGCCTCGGTGCCGGAGCTGCACATGCGGATGAGCTCGATCGACGGCACCATCCCGATGATTCTGCGCGCAACCACGGTCTCGATCTCGGTGGGCGCGCCGAAGGAGAGCCCGTGCTCGGCTGTGCGCTGTACGGCGCGTATCACATCCGGGTGTGCATGCCCGAGGATCATCGGGCCCCACGAACCCACGTAGTCGATGAACTCGCGCCCGTCGGCGGACCACGCCCGCGAGCCCTTGGCGCGCGCGAAGAAGATCGGCTCGCCGCCGACGCCACGGAAGGCACGCACCGGCGAGTTCACCCCGCCGGGAATGTACTTGCTGGCTTCGGTATAGAGGCTCACGGCGGACTCCAGCGGTTTTCGCGGCCGCGTAGTCTAGCAAGCGCCGTGCGCGTTATTGCTGCGTAACCGTGTGCCCGCGCTCTCGCAGCAGGTCCACCACGCTGTTGCGGCCGACGAGGTGCAGCGCGCCAACCACCACGAGGTAGTCGTCGCGGTCCTCGAGAAGATGCTCGAGTTCCTCCACCCAGGCCCGGTTGCGGTGCTCGGTGAGCGGGCCATAGAGCTCGGGGAACTCTTCGTAGGCGTTGGCAAGCAGGCGCGCGAGAGCCACGGTGTCGCCGGTGCGCCACGCGGCCAGCATCTCCTCGAGCTCCTCGTCGAGATCCGCAGTGTCCTCGAGTGTCATCTCCAGGAAGCGCTTCTGCTCAGGCAGCGGCAGCCCGCCGAGCAGGGCGAACTGCTCGGCCGGCGTTTCCAGGCCCTCGATGGGCTTGGCGTCGCGCCCGGCGCGCTCGGCGATGCGCTGCTCGATGCCGAGCTCGGGTCGGAAACCACGCTCGGCGAGCTCGAGCTGCAGCAGCATCATCGCAACGAACCACGGCGCGAAGCGATCGAGCGCGGCGAGCTCGAGTGCCGACCCGCGCACCTGCTGCGCGATGGAATCGTAGTCGGCGCCGAGCACGCGACGCAGGGTCTGCCCCTCGGGCAGCAGCGCCGCGCGCTGCATCTCGGCAAGCATCTTCGAGGCATCGGCAATCGAGGGATCGTCGAGATCGATCTCCATCACGACCCGCTCGGCATCGGCGTAGGCCTCATCGGCGGCGCCTGGCAGCGCGTCGTCGGAGTCACGCAAAAGGTGCACGGAGCCCAGCAGGTAGACCGTGTTCTGCTTGCCCTCGACCGAGAAGAGCACACCGGGGCCGCGTGCCATGGCGAGCGCGGGCAGCAGCCATGCTGCGAGCACCGCGAATGCCGTTGCGAGCCCGGTCGGCGGCCGCACGATCATGGCGCGTACCCCTCGAGCCAGACGACCTCGGTGGCGATGCCGCCGTCGTCGTGGAGGTCGAGCACGCGGTAGCCCGGCGGGCGCTCGTCGACGACGAAACCCGGGTCGCGCGGCTTGAACTGCATGCAGGTCGCGGGCGTGCACATCCAGCGTGCGCCGCCCCGATACACGTCGAGCGACTGGTGCGCGTGGCCCCACGCGATGCCTCGCACCTGCGGATGGCGCGCGACAACTTCGAGAAACGCTGGTGCATCGAGCAATCCAAGCGCATCGAGCCCGGCGGCTTCCATCGCGATCGGTGGGTGGTGCAGGAGCACGAGCGCGTGGCGGTCGGGGTGCGAGGCAAGCGCCGCGTCGAGCCGGGCCAGTTCCGCCGCACCCAGCCGGCCTTCGCCGTCGGCCGAGTGTTCGTACCAGGTCTCGAGCATCACGATATGCCAGGTGCCCATGAGCCGTGCGCCGCCGATCTCGAAGGGCGGACTCGACAGTCGGCGGCGCAATTCTGCGGGGTCGTCATGGTTGCCGGGCGCCAGCATGACAGGCGCACCCAGCCCGTCGAACAGCAGCTCCAGCGCGCCGTAGGCCGCCGGCTCGTCCTGCACGAGATCGCCGGTCACGGCGATCACGTCCGCGCGCAGGTGGCGACGACGTGCGTGCGCCAGACAGGCCTCGAGACTCGCGAGCGGCCGTACGCCGCGCAGTCGCGCGGCGGGGTCCGCCATCAGGTGGGTGTCGGTGAACTGCAGCAGCCGAATGATGGGATGGTTCTCCTGTTCCGTTCGCCGCACGAGGTCCCAAGTGGCGTGCGGACGGCGAGAATGTCCCCTAATCTGGTCGTATGTCCAGACGCTCGATACAGCTCACGGACTCACTCCACGAGTACCTGCTGTCGGTATCGCTGCGCGAGCCCGAGATCCTGCGCCGCCTGCGCGAGGAGACCGCGCCCGACCCGTCGGCGCGCATGCAGATCTCGCCGGAGCAGGGCCAGTTCATGTCGCTGCTGGTGCGTCTGATGGATGCCCGCCGCTGCCTCGAGGTCGGCGTATTCACGGGCTATTCGTCGCTTGCAGTGGCGCTGGCGATGCCCGATGACGGCCGGATCGTTGCATGCGACGTCAGCGAGCGCTGGACGGCGGTCGCGCGGCGCTATTGGGCTGCGGCCGGTGTCGTGCACAAGGTGGATCTGCGCATTGCGCCCGCCATGGAGACGCTGGATGCACTGATCGCGGCCGGGGAGGCCGGGCGATGGGATTTCGCGTTCCTCGACGCCGACAAGGAGAACTACGTCGGCTACTACGAACGCGCGCTGACACTGCTGAGGCCCGGCGGGCTGCTGGTCGCCGACAACACGCTGTGGTCCGGCCGCGTCGCCGACCCCGAGAACGCCGAGGCCGAGACGGTGGCGCTGCGCCACTTCAACGAGCTGCTGCACCATGACGAGCGCGTGGACCTGAGCCTCGTGCCGATCGGCGACGGGCTCACTCTGGCGCGCAAGCGCTGGAGATCATGACCTGACTTCCTCGACCGGGTCGGGCCAGGATCCCCAGGCGCGCTGACCGGCATCAGCCGGCGAGGTGCTCGCATCGGCCGAAGCGGGCGCCCGCCGCGACCCTCGCGCGCAGGCCTTGCGGAAAACTCGTCGGCATCGAACGGCCCTTGTCGCAGACGAATACCTGGCCCAGGTCCACGATCCAGGAGAAGGCGACACCTGGCATGCCCCCGGTCACGACCCTGCCATTGCCGCTGATCGAGATCGGGTTCGAGAACGGCGTGTTCGCCGCCTCGACGACGCCCTGCTTGCGGAAGAAATCGCCCCAGGTCATCCAGCCGATCTGCTCGATCCAGATCACGCCGGTGAATCCCGTGAAGAACGAGCCGGTGCGGCCGATCAGGACCGAGCCGTCGTCGCTCATGTCGAAGATCTCGACAGGCGGATGGCCGACCATCTTGAGGATCTGCGCTCGCGTCATGGTCGCGCACAGGTCGCCGCCGAAGAAGTCGACGTAAGGCACGTCGCGGCACCAGCTCGGCGCGCCGATCCCGGTCAGGCCGGCGGCGTAGTCCCAGAGCGCGACGCCCCTGCCCCTGAACGTGTCCGGATCCATGCGGTTCAAGGCGACGCGATGGCCGTCGGCGCTCACGGCATACGCCGAGTTGGCGCCAAAGCGCTTGGTGAGGTCGATCGCCTTGCCTTCGTTCACCCAGGCGTACATGGACTGGAAGCCGGCGGTGCCCAGCACCACCTCGCCGTTGCCGGAGATCGCGTGGGCACGGATCCAGGGCAGATCCTCGACCGGCAGGTTCGAGGTGATGAGCTGACGCATGCCGCGTCCGGCGTCCCAGATGAAGGGCACGATTTCTCCCGGGGCCCCGCCCTCGCAGAATCCGTCGCCGTCTTTGTCGAGGTAGGCGGTGCCGACGACCTTGCGGCCGGTGTCGTCCACGGCCCAGCCAAAGCTGCTGGTCCGGCCCGACTCGCTGCTCCCACCGCAGGTATCGCCATTGAGATCGCCCAGGGAAATGACTCGTCCGTTCCAGGAGCGCAACGACGCCTGGCTGATGCCATTGCCGTCGAAATCCTTGTTGACCGTGATCCACTCGCCGAAGCGCGTCATGCTGGAGTTGTTCGCGATCAGGTCCGGTGGCAGCACGTCGATGCCGTCCTGCCGGTCCCAGATGAATGCGGTCTGCTGGGACAGCCCGGCGGCCTTGCGCCCGCCCTTGGACAGATCCATCAGGTAGGCCGCCACGATCGGCGTGAACTGCACGCCCTCGAGATAGCCGTTGAAGGTGATGTCGGCGGTCTTCGTGACGCCCGCCTGCGCACGGATCCGGGTGGCGTCGCAGGGCAGGTCGCTGGTCGGGTCACGGCTCTCGGCCGTGTTCCAGTACTCGGCCTGTGAGACGAGCATGGTCGGCGTCGTCGGATATCCGCCGTCTGCGATCTCCTCGATGTAGAGCTCGTAGTCCTGGCCAGGGGTCAGGTTGTTGATCGTGAAGCGGCCGTCCGTCCCGATCAGTCCCTGGGTCTGGTCGCCGCTCATCGCAGAAACCGCGTCGAAGAGCCGGTTGTTCGCGTTGCGGGCGATGATGTTGATGCCGCTGTACTCGGTCTGCCCGTCCTTCAGCCGCAGGACGCCGCTGATGGAGCCGCGGCTCGAACGGTACGAGGCCGCAGGGTACAGATTCGAGACGGCCGCCACGTCATCCGGGTGTGTGATGGTGCTCTGTTCGCGCCCGACCGCGCTGGAGGTGTCGATGAACGGATACATCGTCTCGATGATCGCGGGATCCGCGCGATTGACGCCGATATCTTCCCAGTGGTCCCAGGCATGCACGGGTGCCACGCACTTCGCCACGCCCGGGTAGCGCTCGTATCCCGGGACGTTGTAGCTCGAGTAGACCATCGGCCCGTTGACCTGGGCGTGCGAGAGATTGATCGCATGGCCGAACTCGTGCGTGAACACTCCGGCGAAGCTCTCCCCGTTGGGGTCGTTGGCGTTGACGAGGTGGCCGTTCAGCAGCGCCGTCGCCTCGGTGATGACGCCGTTCTCGTCGGCCCATTCCGGAAACGCGATGCCGAGCACGGCATCGCGCGGAACGCCGAAGTACTCCTCGAGGACCGCGCCGTCCGTGTCGTAGATCACCCAGATGCCTCGGCCATTCTCGGCCTGGTAGAGCGACGCGGCATTGCTCGCGTTGACGTCGGCGATGCCGGTCCTGCTGGCGATCGTGCCCGCGATGCGGGCGCGGAAGGTCGAGGTCCCGACCTTGCTCCATTCGTTGAGGGCAAATGCGGTGATCTGGTTCGCGCGTTCGATCGTGATGAACGGCGTGGTTCCGTCGAAGTCGTAGGTAAACGCCCCGCCGCCATCGGTCCAGACCGGTATCGGTCCACGGGTGGTGTCCCACGCATAGGGCCGGGGTGGATCGGTTTCCTGCAGGTAGAGCGGGCCGGCGGCCTGTGCGGCTGCGGCGAACAACGACAGGCCGAATGCGGCCGGTGCCATGACGCGGTTCATCAGCGCATCTCCCCGTTCTCGATCCAGTGCTCGTTCACCGCGCGGCCGATCAGCCCGATGAGGGTCGCGGCATCGACGGGGCCCTTGCTGGACAGCATCGCGCGTTCCTTTTCGCTCAGCAGTCCTGCCTGGACATGCACGCCGTCGAACAGGCCTTCGTTGTTGAACTCGTTGCTGACCCGGCCATCGAGCATCCGCAGCTTGCCCTGCGCGAGCCCTACGGTGGTCTGGAATCCGGTGCGGGTGGCCGGCTTGTACAGGAATGCGACGACGCGTTCGCCGACGGCCCACCGCGGGAAGCCCTCGGGCGACATGGCGAGCATCACCTTGCCACTCCGCATCTTGTGCGGTTTCTGCAGGCCGAACTGGCGGAAACGGTAGCGGGTGCCGCCACGCACATTGCCCCTTGCGGCGTTGCTGACCGAGATGGTGATCTCGGTGTACGGCATTCCGTTTTCGTCGATGCCGTCGGTCACGCGATCGACCTTGCCGGAAATGATGCTCTGGGATTCCGCAATCAGTCGGGTGAGATTCTGCTTCTGCAGCGATGCGGCGTCGGCCGGCGCACCGGCGAGCGCGGCGATCACCAGGGTGGCCGCCACGGCCAGGCGGCGAATCGGAATGGCAAGGCTTGGCACTTCTGAACCTCTGTCGATGCCGTCCGGCGGCTCTGGACCAGCCGCCGGACGGCCGACGCAATGTGACGCCTGTCGCGGGTCACGGTTATCGGGGAGAACCTGAATCGGAGCCGATGGCGCGACGCGGCGCGCGGCATCGGCGTCGGCCACGAACAGCAGCGTCAGCCGAGCTGGACCGGCACGAACACCCGCGCATCGCCGCGTTGAACCAGCAGGGCGACGTGACGCTCTGCCCCGGACACGACCGACCGCAGCTGCTCGACGCTCTTAACTGCAGTGCCGTTCGCCGCGATGACGATGTCTCCCGGCCGCACGCCTGCCTCCGCGGCGGCGCCGTCGACGTTCTCGACGACCAGGCCGTCGCTCAGCTCCACCTGCTGCTTCTCCTCGGCTGTCAGCGGCCGCACCATCATGCCGAGACGCCCGGCGCTCGTGCCGTCGCCATTGGCCGCCACGACGTTCTCGTCGGTCGTCTGGCCGAGCCTGACCTTGACCTCGCGGGTCGCCCGGTCACGCCACACCTGCAGGGCCACGGCCTTGCCCGGATCCGTGGCAGCGACCGCCGCCGGCAGCTGCCCCGCGGAATCGATCGGCTGCCCGTCGAATTCGAGGATGACGTCGCCTTCCTTGAGTCCGGACTTCTCGGCCGGGCCGCCCTTTTCCACGCTGGAGACCAGCGCGCCGCGTGGCGCGTCGAGACCGAACGACTCGGCGAGCGCCTGGTCCACGTCCTGGATGCCGACACCGAGCTTGCCGCGGGTCACGTGTCCCTGCGCCTGCAGCTGCTTGCCGACGTTCATCGCGACGTCGATCGGGATCGCGAACGACAGGCCCTGGTAGCCGCCGGAGCGGCTGTAGATCTGCGAGTTGATTCCGACCACTTCGCCGCGCAGGTTGAAGAGCGGTCCGCCGGAATTGCCCGGATTCACCGCGACGTCGGTCTGGATGAACGGGACGTATGTGTCGTCCGGAAGGTTGCGCCCCTTGGCGCTCACGATGCCGGCGGTGACGGAGTTCTCGAAGCCGAACGGCGAGCCGATGGCCACGACCCACTCGCCGACCTGCAGCGACCTCGGGTCGCCGAGCCTGACGACCGGCAGGTCCTGCGCGTCGATTTTCAGCACCGCAACGTCGCTCTTCTCGTCGGAGCCGATCACACGGGCTTCGAACTCGCGGCGGTCCGTGAGCTTGACGGTCACCTTCTGCGCATCGTCCACGACGTGGGCGTTGGTGAGGATGAGGCCGTCCGCGCTGACGATGAATCCCGACCCCTCGCCGCGCATCGGCGCGCCCTGGCCGGGCTGCATGAACTGGAACAGGGGGTGGTCCTCGTCCATGCCCGGAGGCAGGGGCCCGTGCCCCCGCGTCTTAACTCTGGAACGGACGCTGACGTTTACCACCGCCGGTCCGTAGGCCTGCGCGAGCTGCCGGAAATCAGGCAGGTTGGCCACGATCGGCGCCGCGCTGGGCGCGGGTGCGCTCGCCACGACGGCGGGCGTCCCTTCGGCCTGCGCGGCCCGGCTGGAACCGTAGAGGAAGAGCGCGCCGGCGGGCAGTGCGACGGCCGTGGCGCCCAGGGTGGCTGCGAGCAGCGGATGGCGGGTCAAGGCATGTCTGGTCACGAGTGTCTCTCCTTCAAGCGGCGATCCGCGGAATGGACCGCGGAGCAGGGGAGGAATCGTGGACCGGCTTTCTTAGGGCAGGCTTAAGGCGGGCCGAGAGCGGCAAATTCGACGCTCACGCGCAGTCCGCGCCCGCCATGGCCCTCGTCGAGGCGAACGTGCGCGTGGTGATGTGCAGCGATCGAGCGCACCAATGCCAGCCCGATGCCGCTGCCAGGAGAGACCGTACCGGGCACTCTATAGAAACGGTCGAATACCCGTTCGCGCTCCGGGATCGGGATCCCGGGGCCGTCGTCGGAGACGACCAGCACTGCGCGCGGCTGGGCAAGGTCCCGGCGTTCCACGGACACGTCCACCCGACCGCCTTCCGGAGAATAACGAATGGCGTTGTCGAGCAGGTTGCGGACCAGGACGCGGAGCGCTTCACGATCGCCGGTCACGCGGACGTCATCCGCCCGTTCCATGCCGAGATCGATGCCGCGCCCGTCCGCCAGGGGCAGCAGCTCCTCGAGGACTTCCCGAACCACATCCGACAGTGCCACGGGTTCGTGCTCGCGGCTGCCGCCACGCTCCTCGCGCGCCAGCGCCAGCAACTGCTCGACGAGACGAGCAGCCCGCGCCACGCCGGCTTCGAGCTGCCGCACCGCCTCGTCGTGCCTGCCCCCGGCCGTCGAGGCACGCAGCGACTGCACCTGCAGGTCCAACGCGGTCAACGGCGTGCGCAGCTCGTGGGCCGCATTCGCTATGAACGAGCGTTCGCGCTCGACGGACTCCTTGAGCCGCGCCAGCAGATCGTTCAGCGCGCTCGCCACCGGCCGGACCTCATCAGGCAGCCCGTCGCCGTCCAGCGGCTCGAGCGCACCGCGCTCGCGGCTGCGCAGGACACCGGCGAAGCGGCGCACGGGTTGTACCGCGCGCCCGACGATCCAGACGATGAGCAGCGCGAGCGCAGGCAGCAGGAATGCGAAGGGTGCGATCGTCCGCAGCGCGAATTGCGCGGCGCGCTGCTCGCGGATGTTCATGGGTTGTACGACCTGGATGACCCGGCCGCGCGCCTCGACCCCGTACACGCGCCAGCGGCCGTTGGGCGTGGCCGTCGTCGACAGCCCGAGGGTCGTCAGCCCGGGCAGCACGGTGTGGGGACGCGACAGATACACCCGCACGCCGTCCAGCGTCCACACCTGAACCACGAAGTCGTAGTCGGGAATCTCCTGCGGCAAGCCGGGCGCGGCCGCGAAGCCGTAGGCCTGGTCACGCAGCAGCAGCGCGGTCTGCCGCAGCTGGTCGTCGAAGAAGGCGTTCGCCTCGGCGAGCGCATTGCGGTAGCTCACCCAGGCGCCCGACGCACCGACGATGGCCACGGCACCGAGCAGCCACGCCAGCAGCCTGTTGCGCAGCGAGTTCACGGTGACGCAGGGGCGACACGGTAGCCGACGCCGCGGACGGTGCGGATCAGTTCGGCACCGAGCTTGCGACGCAGGGTGTGCACGTGCACCTCTACCACGTTGCTCTCGACCTCCTCTCCCCACCCGTAGATCCGCTCTTCCAGCTGCGTGCGGGAGAGAATCCGCCCGGGCTGCTCGAGCAGTGCCAGCAGCACCGCGAATTCGCGCGGCGACAATGCCACGAGTTCGCCGTTGCGCCGCACTTCGCGGGTCGCAGGGTCCAGCGCGACATCGCCATGCTCGATGATCGCCTTGGCGCGTCCGCCCTTGCGGCGGGTCACGGCCCGGATCCTCGCGGCGAGTTCGGCGAGGTCGAAAGGCTTGACGACGTAATCGTCAGCGCCGGCGTCGAGGCCGTCCACTCGATCGGTGATCGCATCCCGGGCCGTCAACACCAGCACCGGTAGCATCGAGCCGCGCTCGCGCAGCCGGCGCAGTACGTCGAGACCCGCCCTGCGTGGCAGGCCGAGATCGAGCAGCAAGGCGTCGTACGGCTCGGCCAGCAACGCCTGTTCGGCGGCGACGCCGTCGCGGACCCAGTCCAAGGAAAATCCCTGCCGGCGCAGGCCGGCACGCACCGCCTCGCCGATCATCGTGTCGTCCTCTGCAAGGAGCAGTCGCACGGCTGGTTCCTCGACCTCGCTCCGCAAGACGCCGGAGCGAGGCAACAGTGCAGCATCGTGCCGAAAGCGTGGGGGAAAGTCGGCGGCGCGGCAACTGATCCGCGAGCGCCGCGCTGTACCGCACGCTGCAGGGGCGGGTTCGGGACCGCTCTCCCGAAGAAGCGACGGCCGCCCTGTGGCGGCCGTCGCGTTGGCTTAGGAGCACCAGCCGAAGCGGTGCTAGTAGCGGTACTGGTCGGCCTTGAAGGGACCCTGCACCGGCAGGCCGAGATAGGCAGACTGCTCCGCGGTGAGTGTCGTGAGCTTCACTCCGATGCGCTCGAGGTGCAGTCGCGCCACCTTCTCGTCGAGGTGCTTCGGCAGCACGTACACCTGCTTGCCGTACTTCTTGCCATGCTGGAACAGCTCGATCTGCGCCAGCACCTGGTTGGTGAACGAGCTCGACATCACGAACGACGGGTGGCCAGTCGCGCAGCCCAGGTTCACCAGGCGACCCTCGGCGAGCACGATCAGGCGCTTGCCGTCGGGGAAGATCACGTGGTCGACCTGCGGCTTGATGTTCTCCCACTGGTATTGCTTCAGCGCCGCGATCTCGATCTCGCTGTCGAAGTGGCCGATGTTGCACACGATCGCCTGGTGCTTCATGCGCTTCATGTGCTCGTGGGTGATCACGTTCACGTTGCCCGTGGCGGTGACGAAGATGTCGGCCTTGTCGCAGGCCTCCTCCATCGTCACGACCTTGTAGCCTTCCATCGCCGCCTGCAGCGCGCAGATCGGGTCGATCTCGGTGATCCACACCTGCGCCGACAGTGCGCGCAGGGACTCGGCCGAGCCCTTGCCCACGTCGCCGTAGCCGGCTACCACCGCGACCTTGCCGGCGATCATCACGTCGGTGGCGCGCTTGATCGCGTCCACCAGCGACTCGCGGCAACCGTAGAGGTTGTCGAACTTCGACTTGGTGACCGAGTCATTGACGTTTATGGCGGGGAAGGGCAGCTCGCCCTTCTTCGCGAACTCGTAGAGGCGCTTCACGCCGGTGGTGGTTTCCTCCGTGACGCCGCGGATCTCGGCGAGGCGCTTCGAGTACCAGCCGGGCTGCGTCTCGAGCCGCTTGCGGATGGCGGCGTACAGGGCGGTCTCCTCCTCGTTGGTGGGCTTCGCGATCACCGAGGCGTCCTTCTCGGCGCGCGCGCCAAGCATCAGCAGCAGCGTCGCGTCGCCGCCGTCGTCCAAGATCATGTTGGCGTGCTGACCGTTCGGCCACTCGAAGATGCGATGGGTGTACTCCCAGTAGTCGTCGAGCGACTCTCCCTTGTAGGCGAACACCGGCGTGCCGTTCGCGGCAATCGCGGCGGCGGCGTGGTCCTGGGTCGAGTAGATGTTGCACGACGCCCAGCGCACGTCGGCACCGAGCTCCTTCAGCGTCTCGATGAGCATGGCGGTCTGGATAGTCATGTGCAGCGAGCCCGCGATGCGCGCGCCCTTGAGCGGTTGCGCAGAGCGGTATTCCTCGCGGATCGCCATCAAGCCGGGCATCTCGGTCTCGGCGATGGCCATTTCCTTGCGGCCGAAGTCGGCGAGCGACAGGTCGGCAACGGCAAAATCCTGGTTCCGGGCGGGCGATACGACGGCGTTCATCGGGCGGTCCTCTCGTTGACCGTGAAAGTTCGGGCGGGGAATCGGAAATGGATTCGCTCGCCAGGGCCTCCACGGAGGTCAGCGAGCGCGGTTGGGATGACCCATCGCCTGAGCCTGGCGGGCAGGACACCCGTTGCAGCGCTCCTCAGGCAGGGGGGCGCGATGATAGCCGACGGGGCCTGCCGGTAGAAGTGGCCCGCGGCAGGCACGCGCGCTGAGGGCATTTTCCGTGTCTGCCTAATCACAAGTGCGAATTGCCCGGCGCGATAGCCGGTTTATGGTGAATGCGTAAGCACAGGACCGGCCGCGCGCGCGACGCGGGGCCGCGCGAGGGCGGCGGCCGAAGGAGTGGCTCATGACCCGACAAGTATTCGCCATTGGCCTGGCGGCGGCCGCGCTTTGCGGTGCCGCGCGGGCCGATCTGATCGTGAACGGAAGCTTCGAGGAGGGCGCCTTCGCTCCCGCCAACGGGTATGCCATGGTCATTGAGCCCGGCTCGACCCTGATGACAGGGTGGGAGGCGATAAGCGCGTCATTCGCGTGGATCGGCCCGGGGGACCCCTGGGGCATCGACGCCGCCGACGGGAACCTCTTCCTCGACCTCACCGGGTGGCGGACGGGTGCACCGTTCGGCGGGGTGCGGCAAACGATCACGACCATACCGGGTCGGGAGTACCGGTTGTCCCTGGCGCTCGGCAGTTCCAACAACTGGGGTCGACCCTCTGCCGTCACGGTGACGGCGGCCGACACGGTGCAGACGTTCACCAGTCCATTGACCGGTTCGACCAACGACTGGCAGACGAACGAGATGACGTTCGCCGCAACGGACGCGCAGACGACGATCTCGATCGTCGGATCGGCCGGCGTCAATTACATTGGCCTCGACGACGTGTCCGTCGTGGACCTGAGCGGCGATGTCGTGATCGGTGGACGCGAATGGCGCCAGCTCGCCGATACGACCTACGTCACGTGGAACGAGGTGGCAGCGGTGTGCCCGACGGATGGTGTCACGCCCTGCAGCGGTTCGATCCTCCGCTCGCGGGACGGTGAGCTGATCGACGTCACCGGCTGGACGTGGGCGAGGAACGCCGACATCCAGGCACTGTGGGAGGCCATCGTGCAACCCGGCACAGCCAATTTCCCCGATGCATTCTCGTACTACAGCAAGATTGACGATGCGGACATCCAGCAAGCCTTGAGCGCCGGGCCGGGCTGGTTCCAGCCCACTTACACGGACAGCGCCTACCGTGGATTGTTCGGTCTGTCGGCGGAGCTCGGCGAAACGGGTGCGTATCGTCCCTGGGTGCGGGATGCGACTGTCGGCCACACCGACTGGGTCAATCTCGGCCAGTGCTGCCTGTCACCCACCGGCCGCCAGTCGTACACGGGCGCCTGGCTGTTCCGTCCGTACGGCGCCGACCTTCAGCTGCGAAGCCTGACGCTCAAGTCGGCCGAGGTTGCCGGATGCAAGAGCGTGAGCGGCACCGTGACCTTGACGGGCCCGGCGCCAGCCGGTGGGCTCGTGGTAACGCTCAGCGACACGCTGGTAGCGGCCACCACGCCGGTCAGCGTCAAGCTCCTGGAGGGCGCAACCTCGAAGTCGTTCACCGTGAAGACGCTGGCCGTCAGCGGCCGCCAGACGGGTACTGTGAGCGCCACGCTCGGCGGTGCCACCCTCAGTCAGACGCTAACGCTGCGACCGATGGGCATGCTGTCGGTCAGCCTGTCGCCGACCACGGTCGTCGGAACCCAGCGGGCGACCGGTACCGCCAAGCTCGAATGCAAGGCCGGCCCGGGTCCGATCACGGTGAGCCTTGCGAGCAGTCAGCCCGCGGTTGCGCAGCCGGTGGCGGCGAACGTCGTGGTGCCGCAGGGGCTGCAGTCAGCGACGTTCGACGTCACGAGCAGCAAGGTGCTCGCCAAGGCGACGGCCGCGATCTCGGGCACCGCCAACGGCATCACGAAGTCCAAGACCCTGACCGTGACGCCGGCAGCGTCGGTCAGCCCGACCGTCCTCGACTTCGGCAGCGTGTCGGTCGGCAGCACGAGCGAGCCGCTCGCTGCCACGCTCATGAACAAGGGGGCGATCGCTGTATCGATCGACAGCGTCGCGGTCACCGGTACCTATGCGTCGTGGTTCCCGATGACGGAGAACTGCCCGAACAGTCTGGCGCCGGGCGCCTCGTGCACGATCACGGTGAGATTCGCTCCGGTCGCGGCAGCGGCTCGCAGCGCGAAGGTGACCATCACGAGCAGCGCCACGGCGACTCCGCTGGCAGTCACCGTCAGAGGGACTGGAGTGCTGTAGCTACGTAGCGCATCAAGGCCCCGCTGACGCAGGAACGCGTCACGGGGCCGGGTCACCAGAGCGGACGGCGCGCTGCGCGAACGCGCAACTCCGGCTTGAGCCCGGTCTGCCGTGCGCCCGCAGTGCTACCGCTCTACAGGCCCGCGTCCTTGCGCAGCGCCTCGGCCTTGTCGATCTTCTCCCAGGTGAAGGCGGTGAAGGCTTCGCTCTTCTCGACCTTCTTGCCGGCGATGAACTCCTTCCAGCGGTAGGTCATGTGCGTGGGCTCGCGGCCGAAATGACCGTAGGCCGCAGTGGCGCGGTACATCGGGTGCACGAGGTCGAGCATCTTGATGATGCCGTAGGGGCGCAGGTCGAAATGAGCCCGCACCAGCTGCTCGAGCCGGTCCTGGCTGACCCTGCCCGTGCCGAACGTATCGACCGTAATCGAAGTGGGCTCCGCCACGCCGATCGCGTAGGACACCTGGATCTCGCAGCGATCGGCGAGACCGGCCGCCACGATGTTCTTCGCGACGTAACGCGCCGCGTACGCCGCAGAGCGGTCCACCTTCGAGGGATCCTTGCCAGAGAACGCGCCGCCGCCATGGCGTGCCATGCCGCCATAGCTGTCGACGATGATCTTGCGTCCCGTGAGGCCACAATCACCGACCGGTCCGCCGATCACGAAATTGCCCGTCGGGTTGATGTGGAACTTGGTTTCCCGGCCAAGCCATTCCTTCGGCAGCACGTGCTTGATGATGAGTTCCATCACCGCCTCGCGCAGGTCGTCGAGCTTCACGTCCGGGTCGTGCTGTGTGGACAGCACCACCGCGTCGAGCCCCGTCACCTTGCCATCCACGTATCGGCAGGTGACCTGCGACTTCGCGTCTGGTCTCAGCCAGGGCAGGAGCCCGCTCTTTCGCACCTCGGCCTGGCGCTCTACGAGCCGGTGCGCATAGCAGATCGGCGCTGGCATCAGAGCGTCGGTCTCGTTCGAGGCGTAGCCGAACATCAGTCCCTGGTCGCCGGCACCCTGTTCCTCGGGCTTCTCGCGGTCCACGCCCATCGCGATGTCGGGCGACTGCTTGCCGATGATGTTGAGCACGCCGCAGGTGCGGCCGTCGAAACCGACGTGCGACGAGGTGTAGCCGATGTCCGCGATCACGCCGCGCACGATCTCCTCGAGATCCACCCATGCTTCCGTCGTCACTTCGCCGGCAACGATCGCGACGCCGGTCTTCACCAGCGTCTCGCAGGCGACGCGCGCACGCTTGTCCTGCGCCAGCATCGCGTCGAGCACGGCATCGGAGATCTGGTCGGCGACCTTGTCCGGGTGACCCTCGGATACCGATTCCGACGTGAAGACGTAACTGTTTGACATATATGACGTTCCGGGCTGGCGAAAGAACCAAAGTATAACTGGCGAGTGTGATATCGGCGCCAGTCGTTGGGACATCGCGGTTTCGGACGGGACGGCTGACCGGCGCGGCGCCCGTTACGGGATGTCCCTATTTGCTGATCCGCGGCGCAGCGCGCCGCTAAAATAACCAGCTTCATGGGAGGTACAGCTATGCCCGCCCGCCGGCAACTCGCGAATGCGCTACGTGCGCTCAGCATGGATGCAGTTCAGAAGGCCAACTCCGGTCATCCGGGCATGCCAATGGGCATGGCCGACATCGCGCAGGTCTTGTGGGCTGACCACCTCAAGCACAATCCCGGCAACCCGGAGTGGCCGGACCGCGACCGCTTCGTGCTGTCGAACGGACATGGCTCGATGCTGCTCTACTCGCTGCTGCATCTCGCCGGTTATCCGCTCGACATCGAGCAGCTGAAGAACTTTCGGCAGTTCGGGTCGCATACGGCAGGCCACCCGGAGGTCGAGTCGAAGCTCGGCATCGAGACGACCACGGGCCCCCTCGGCCAGGGACTCGCCAACGCGGTGGGCATGGCTCTCGCCGAAAAGATCATGGCCGCCTCGTTCAATCGACCTGGCCACGAGGTCGTCGATCACCACACCTGGGTGTTCCTCGGTGACGGCTGCCTGATGGAAGGCGTCTCGCACGAGGCCTGCTCGCTGGCGGGTACCCTCAAGCTCGGCAAGCTGATCTGCTTCTACGACGACAACGGAATCTCGATCGACGGGGAGGTGCACGGCTGGTTCACGGACGACACGCCGCGGCGATTCGAGGCCTACGGCTGGCACGTGGTGCGTGACGTCGACGGCCATGACCCGGCCGCGATCGAGGCCGCGATCGCTGCGGCAAAGGGTGAGGCCGGACGACCGTCATTGATCTGCTGCAAGACCATCATCGGCTGGGGAGCGCCAAACAAGCAGGGCACCGAGGCGACGCACGGCGCGGCCCTGGGCGAGGCCGAGGTCGCTGCAACCCGCGCGAATATCGGCTGGCCGCATGAGCCCTTCGTCGTGCCCGATGACATTCGCAGCGCCTGGGACGCACGCGCGAAGGGCGCCGCGGCCGAGCAGGCCTGGCGGCAGCGCATCAAGGCCTACGGCGCGGCGCACCCGGAGCTGGCCGCCGAGCTCGACCGCCGGCTGCGCGGCGATCTGCCGGCGGGCTGGCGAGGCAAGCTCGAGGAGTTCATCCGGGCCCAGCAGGAGAAGCCCGCAGCTCTCGCGACACGCTCCTCCTCGCAGCAGGTGCTGCACGTTCTCGGCGCCGCAATCCCCGAGATGCTCGGTGGCTCGGCCGACCTGACCGGCTCGAACAACACCAACCACAAGGGGTCCAAGACGATCACGGGGGACGACATCGCAGGAAACTACATCCACTACGGCGTGCGGGAGTTCGGCATGACCGCGATCATGAACGGCGTCGCGCTGCACGGCGGGTTCGTGCCGTATGGCGGCACGTTCCTCGTGTTCTCCGACTACGCTCGCAACGCTGTGCGCATGGCCGCGCTCATGAAGCAGCGCGTGATCCTCGTCTACACGCACGACTCGATCGGGCTGGGAGAGGACGGGCCGACGCATCAGCCCGTGGAACACGTCGCGAGTCTCCGCATCATCCCGAACGTGCGGCTGTGGCGACCCTGTGATACGGTCGAGACGGCGATCGCCTGGGCCGACGCGATTGAACGCCGCGACGGCCCCACGAGCCTCGTGCTGACGCGCCAGGGCCTGCCTGCGATGACGCGTACGGCTGGGCAGCTCGCCGACGTCGCACGCGGCGGCTACGTGCTCGCCGACTGCGAGGGCAGGCCGGACTGCGTGCTCATGGCCACCGGGTCGGAGGTCGCGCTCGCAATGGATGCTGCCAAGGGACTGTTGGCGAAGGGCCGCAAGATCCGCGTCGTGTCGATGCCCTGCACGCAGCAATTCGACACACAGCCGCAATCGTATCGTGACAACGTATTGCCCCCGGGCGTGCCGCGTGTCGCCATCGAGGCGGGCGCACCGGACGGTTGGTGGCGCTACGTCGGGGCGACAGGGGCGGTGCTCGGCATGGGCACTTTCGGTGCCTCGGCGCCTGCCAAGAAGCTTTTCGAGCACTACGGGTTCACGCCCGACAATGTGATTCGCATCGTGGAGGGGCTCAGGTAGCCTTCCGCCTATTTCCGAGGAGACTGCTAAATGACGATCAAGGTTGGCATCAACGGGTTCGGCCGCATCGGCCGCATGGTGTTCCGCGCCGCTGCACGCGATTTCAAGGACATCGAGGTCGTCGGCATCAACGACCTGCTCGAGCCCGACTACCTCGCCTACATGCTCAAGTTCGACTCGGTGCACGGCCGCTTCAAGGGCGACGTGTCGGTCGAGGGCAGCACGCTGGTCGTGAACGGCAAGAAGATCCGCCTCACCGCAGTGAAGGACCCAGCCGAGCTCAAGTGGGGCGACGTCGGTGCCGATGTTGTGATCGAGGCCACCGGCCTGTTCCTCACCAAGGAGACCGGCGAGAAGCACATCGCGGCGGGCGCGAAGAAGGTGATCATGTCGGCGCCGTCGAAGGACGACACGCCGATGTTCGTCTACGGCGTGAACGACAAGGGCTACGCCGGCCAGGCGATCATCTCGAATGCGTCCTGCACGACCAACTGCCTCGCGCCGGTCGCGAAGGTGCTGCACGACACCTGGGGCATCAAGCGCGGCCTCATGACGACGGTGCACGCGGCGACCGCGACGCAGAAGACCGTGGACGGCCCCTCGAACAAGGACTGGCGTGGTGGCCGCGGTATCCTCGAGAACATCATCCCGTCGTCGACCGGCGCGGCAAAGGCCGTCGGCAAGGTCATCCCGGAGCTCAACAAGAAGCTCACGGGCATGGCGTTCCGCGTGCCCACTTCCGACGTGTCGGTGGTGGACCTCACGGTCGAGCTCACGAAGCCCGCCAAGTACGAAGAGATCTGCGCCGCGATGAAGGCCGCGTCCGAGGGCCCGATGAAGGGCGTGCTTGGGTACACGAAGGAGAAGGTCGTCGCGACGGATTTCCGGGGCGAGAGCTGCACGTCGGTGTTCGACGCCGACGCCGGCATCGCGCTCGACGACACGTTCGTCAAGGTCGTGGCGTGGTACGACAACGAGTGGGGCTACTCCTGCAAGGTGCTGGAGATGGTCCGGGTCGTCTCGAAGTAGTTGCGCGATAATCCATTGGCCGGCCCGGCGCGCTGCGCCGGGCCGGACTCTTGTTCAGACAGGGGAGTACATCATGGTCCGTGTCGTCCGCATGACCGACCTCGACCTCAAGGGTAAGCGTGTGCTGATCCGCGAGGACCTCAACGTCCCGGTGAAAAACGGCGTCGTCACCAGCGATGCGCGCATACGCGCCTCGTTGCCGACGATTCAGGCCGCGCGCGACGCCGGCGCCCGCGTGATGCTCATGTCGCACCTCGGCCGCCCGGAGGAGGGGGTTTATGCAGAGGAGTTCTCGCTCGCACCTGTCGGGACGCGTCTCTCAGAACTGCTCGGTGTGCCTGTGCGCTTCGTGAAGGACTGGCTCGACGGCGTGACGGCCGAACCTGGCGAGGTCGTGCTGCTCGAGAATGTCCGGTTCAACAAGGGCGAGAAGAAGAACAAGGACGAGCTGGCGCAGAAGATGGCCGCGCTCTGCGATGTCTACGTGATGGACGCGTTCGCCACGGCACACCGCGCGGAGGCGAGCACGCATGGCGTCGGCCGATTCGCGCCAAAGGCCGCCGCCGGCATCCTGCTGGTCAACGAGCTCGAGGCGCTCGAGAAGGCGCTCGGCAGCCCCAGGCGACCGTTGATCGCGATCGTCGGTGGTTCGAAGGTCTCCACGAAGCTCACCGTGCTCGAGAATCTGCTCACAAAGGTCGACAGACTGATCGTGGGTGGCGGCATCGCCAATACCTTCCTGGCGGCGGCAGGCCTGCCCATCGGCAAGTCGCTGCACGAGCCGGAGATGATCGACATAGCCAAGGGCCTGCTCGGGCGTGCGAAGGCCGGCGGTGCGGATATCCCGCTTCCGACCGACGTGGTCGTGGCCAAGGAATTCGTCTCATCCGCCGAGGCCGACGTCAAGCCGGCGACCGCGGTCGCACCGGATGAGATGATCCTCGACATCGGGCCCGATACTGCCGAGCGGTTCGCCTCGGCGCTGAAGGGGGCCGGAACCATCGTCTGGAACGGCCCCGTCGGCGTGTTCGAGTTCGACCAGTTCGGCGAGGGGACTCGCACCATCGCGTTGGCGGTCGCGCACAGTCCGGCGTTCTCCATGGCGGGCGGCGGCGACACCATCGCGGCAATCGAGAAGTACGGAGTGGGTAGCGACCTCTCGTACATCTCCACGGCGGGCGGCGCGTTCCTCGAGTTCCTAGAGGGCAAGAAGCTGCCGGCGGTGGAGATGCTCGAAGGCCGGGCCACCGGCTGACCAGTGCTTCGTCGTACCAAGATCGTCGCGACCCTCGGTCCGGCGACGGACGCTCCGGGTGTCCTGGAGGACGTGCTGCGTCGCGGCGCCGACGTGGTGCGCGTCAATTTTTCCCACGGCGAGCCCGGGGATCATCGTGCCCGCGTCGAGGCCGTGCGCCGCGCGGCGTCAGCCGTCGGCAAGCATGTCGCGGTGCTCGGCGACCTGCAGGGCCCGAAAATCCGCATCGAGCGCTTTGCCGGAGGCCGCGCCGTACTCAACGAGGGCGAATCCTTCACTCTCGACCCGGCGATCGATCCTCACGGGGGTACCAACCGGGCCGTGGGTATCACCTACTCAGAACTCGCCGCCGACGTACGGCCCGGCGACGAGCTGATCCTCGGCGACGGGCAGGTGGAGCTGCGCGTCGATTCGGTTGAGGATGGCAACGTTCATTGCACGGTCAGCGTGGGCGGCGAGGTGAGCGACCACAAGGGCATCAACCGCCGCGGCGGCGGGCTGTCCGCGCGTGCGCTCACGGACAAGGACCGCGAGGACGTGCGCCTCGCCGCTGAGCTCGACGTGGACTACCTTGCCGTCTCCTTCGTGCGGCAGGCCGCCGACGTGGACGAGGCCCGCGCGCTGCTGGAGAAGGCCGGCAGCGACGCGCGCATCGTCGCGAAGATCGAGCGCAGCGAGGCGATTCCCCGGCTCGAGGAGATCGTGCGCGCCGCCGACGCCGTGATGGTGGCGCGCGGCGACCTCGGTGTGGAGGTGGGCTATGCGCAGCTCACAGGGCTGCAGAAGCAGATCCTCTACCTCGCGCGCGGCCTCGATCGCGTAACGATCACCGCCACCCAGATGATGGAGTCGATGATCCACAACCCGGTACCCACCCGTGCCGAGGTGTCGGACGTGGCCAACGCCGTGCTCGACGGCAGCGACGCAGTGATGCTTTCGGGCGAGTCGGCGGTCGGCAAGTACCCGGCGCGCGCCGTCGAGGCGATGGCCGAGGTGATCGAGGGCGCGGAGAGCTACCAGGTGACGCGCCAGCGCGGACGGGAGCGCGTCCAGGGCAAGGTGGAGCAGTTCGCCCAGGCGATCGCGCGCGCCGTGATGTACACGGCCAACCACATGGACGTCGAGGCGATCGTCGCGCTGACCGAGTCGGGTTCGACGCCGCTCTGGATGTCGCGCATCCGCTCCGACATCCCGATCTTCGCCTTCACGCGCCACGAGCGTACGCAGCGGCGCGTGGCGCTCTATCGCGGCGTGCATCCGATCCCCTTCGACATCGTGCACGCGGACCCGGCGCTGCTCTACCGCTCCATCTCGAAGGAACTGCTCGTTCGTGGCCACGTGAACCCGGGCGACGAGATCGTGCTCACGCTCGGAGAATTCACAGGGGTCTCGGGCGGTACGAACACCATGAAGCTGCTGCGCGTCGAACAGTAAGGACTCCAGCTTGAGCACCAAGTTCTCCGGCACCGAACGCTACGTCGCCACAGAGGACCTGATGATGGCCGTCAACGCGGCCGTCACGCTGGCTCGCCCGCTGCTCGTGAAGGGCGAGCCCGGCACCGGCAAGACCCAGCTCGCCGAGGAGGTTGCCGCGGCGCTCGGCAAGCCGTTGCACCGCTGGCACATCAAGTCCACCACCAAGGCGCAGCACGGCCTCTATGAGTACGACGCCGTCTCGCGGTTGCGTGATTCGCAGCTCGGCGAAGCGAAGGTCCACGACATCCGCAACTACATCGTGAAGGGGCGACTCTGGGAGGCCTTCGAGAGCGACACGCAGTCCGTGCTGCTGATCGACGAGATCGACAAGGCCGACATCGAGTTCCCGAACGACCTGCTGCTCGAGCTCGATCGCATGGAGTTCTACGTCCACGAGACGCGCGAGTTCATCAAGGCGCGCCAGCGGCCGGTCGTGGTAATCACCAGCAACAACGAGAAGGAACTGCCGGACGCGTTCCTGCGCCGCTGCTTCTTCCACTTCATCCGCTTCCCGGACGCCGAGACGATGATGCGTATCGTCGCGGTGCATTTCCCGGACCTCAAGCGCGAGCTGCTGTCGGAGGCGCTCAACGCGTTCTACAAGCTGCGCGAGGTGCCGGGGCTCAAGAAGAAGCCCTCGACCTCGGAGCTGCTCGACTGGCTGAAGCTGCTGCTCGCGGAGGACGTGCCCCCCGAGGCGCTACGCACCGACGATCCGCGCAAGAGCCTGCCGCCGCTCTACGGCGCGCTGCTCAAGAACGAGCAGGACGTGCACCTGTTCGAGCAGCTCATCTTCCTGCAGCGGCGGCAGTCGCGGTCGTGAGTGGCACGCGGGCGGTCGGCGGGTGCGCCCGTTGCTGCGGCGGATCGGGGATGCACGCCGCGGGACGCCGTGAATACGTCCCTGTAGGCTCGCGCGCTGCATCCCTGCGGCGCGACGCCCGCGGCCGGCGTCCCCGATCCACCGCAGCACGAGGCAATCCAGCCAGGGTCTGGTGATGCTGACTCGGTTCTTCTTCGCGCTCCGCGAGGCCGGAATCCCGGTATCGATCACCGAGCATCTCACTCTGCTCAGTGCGCTCGAAGCCCGTGTCGCGAGCGGCAGCGTCGATGATTTCTACCATCTGGCCCGCGCCGCGATGGTGAAGGACGAGAAGCACTTCGACCGCTTCGACCGCGCCTTCGCCGCACACTTCAGGGGCATCGAGAACGCCTTCGCCGGCCTCGGTGGCGAGATACCGGCAGAGTGGCTGAAGAAGCTGATCGAGCGCCATTTCTCGGACGAGGAGAAGGCGCAGATCGAAGCGCTCGGTGGCTGGGAGAAGCTCATGCAGACGCTCGAGGAGCGGCTGAAGGAGCAGAAGGGCCGGCACGAAGGTGGCAGCAAGTGGATCGGCACGGGTGGCACCTCGCCGTTCGGGCACGGCGGCTTCAACCCGGAGGGCATTCGAATCGGCGGCGCCGGCGGACAGCGCAAGGCCGTCAAGGTCTGGGAGCGTCGCGAATACCGCAACCTCGACGACACCGTCGAGCTCGGCACGCGCAACATCAAGGTCGCGCTGCGCAAGCTGCGGCGGTTCGCGCGCGAAGGTGCAGCCGAGGAGTTCGATCTCGACGGCACGATTTCCTCGACCGCGCGCAACGCCGGCCTGCTCGACCTCAAGTTCGTGCCGGAGCGGCACAACGCGGTGAAGGTGCTGCTGTTCCTCGACGTGGGCGGGTCGATGGAGCCGTACGTGCGCGTCTGCGAGGAGTTGTTCTCGGCGGCCCGCAGCGAGTTCAAGCACCTCGAGTACTACTACTTCCACAACTTCGTCTACGAGTCGATGTGGAAGGACGGCCGGCGCCGCCACGGCGAGCGCACACCTACGCTCGAGATCCTGCGCACCTACCCGCCGGACTACCGCGCCATCTTCGTGGGTGACGCGAGCATGAGCCCGTACGAGATCATGCAGCCCGGCGGCAGCATCGAGCATTGGAACGACGAGGCGGGCGCGGTGTGGATGCAGCGCATCACGCAGCGGTTCCAGAAGCACGTCTGGCTCAACCCCGAGCCCGCGGACCGCTGGGACTACACGGCGTCGATCGGCATTACGCGCCAGCTGCTGGGCGACCGCATGTTCCCGCTGACGATCGAGGGCCTCGACCGGGCGATCCGCGCACTGAAGGCGTGACCGGCCCGCCCCTGGCGGGTGCCCTCGGCCAGCCGGTCGGGCGAGCCGCTGCCAGGCGGCACAAATCGCCGCGCCGTGACCGGACCTCTCAGTTCAGCCGCCCGACTTCGACTTCAGCGCCTTGATGTCCTCGAGCACGATCTTCGAGTTGGAATCGGGGTCGACCGACTCGTAGTGCTTCGCAATCCGGCCCTGCGGGTCGACCAGGAAGGTGTCGCGGCGCGCGACTTCCATGACGCCGTAGCTCTTGAGCACGCCATACTCCTTCGCCACCTTCTTGTCGGAATCCGCCAGCAGCGTGAACGGCAGGCCGTGCTTCTCGGCGAATTTCTTGTGCGACTCGACGTCGTCGACGCTGATGCCGAGGATCACGGCGCCTTCCTTGTTGAAGGCGAAGACGTTGTCCCGGAAGGCGCAGGCCTGGGTCGTGCAGCCCGGCGTGTCGTCCTTAGGATAGAAGTAGAGGGCCACCCACTTGCCCTGGTAATCCGACAGGCTGCGCCACTTGCCGTCCTGGTCCTGCAGCTTGAAGGCGGGTGCGGCCTGCCCGACCGTCGGGGTGCCGGCGACCGACACGCCGGTGGAGGTCAGCAGGGCCAGCGAGGCGAGGCACGAGGCAACGAAACTGCGACGGACGGCGGAAATCGGCATGGTGAGACTCCTCAATTCGGGCGGACGGACCTGTGGCGCGTGCAATATTAGCCCTAGGCTTCAATCACGAGCGGGACCACTGCATTGGCCGCGCCGGATACCGGCACAGACTACCGCTTCTTCGAGAATCGCTCGGCATTGGTTCTCGCCGGAGGCGGGGCCCGGGCGGCCTATCAGGTCGGCGTGTTGCGTGCCATCACCGAGTGGTTGCCGGGTAACGCGCCATGCCCGTTCCGGGTGCTGGTCGGGACCTCCGCCGGGGCGATCAACGCCGCGGCGCTCGCGGCACGCAGCCGGGACTTCGGGGCGGCCGTCGCGCATCTCGAGCAGGTGTGGTCCGGCTTCCGACTCGGCCAGGTCGTTCGAGACGACGTCGGTACGGTGCTGCGCGCCGGGCTCCACTGGGCAGCCTCACTCGTGTCGGGCGGCTGGCTCGCCCCGCCGCCGCGCTCGTTGCTGGATACGACTCCGCTGCGTGAGCTGCTCGAGAGAACCGTGTCGCTCGACGACATTCCGGCCAGCATCGCCACCGGACCCGTGCAGGCCGTAGCGGTCGCGACCACCAGCTACACGACCGGCCGGGCGGTGGCGTTCTTCGAGGCCGCGCCCGCGGTCCGCGAATGGACGCGGGTCCGCCGTGCCGGCGTTCGACGCGGCCTGGACCTCGACGTGTTGATGGCCAGCTCGGCGATCCCCTTCATCTTCCCCGCGGCGCGGGTGGATGGCGACTACTACGGGGACGGCGCCATGCGACAGCTCGCGCCGCTGAGCCCGGCCGTGCACCTCGGTGCCAATCGCCTGCTGGTGGTCGGCACGCGGGCCGAAGGCACGGTCACGCCGTCGGACGGAATACTCGATGCCGGACCGAGCCCCGGACACCTGCTCGGCTTCGTGCTCGACTCACTGTTCACGGACGGGCTCGCCATCGACCTGGAGCGCCTGCGGCAGATAAATGATCTGCTGGCCGCCGACGCGCTCGGACAGGAGCCGGGCCGGCGCCCGATCGAGGTGCTGGTCATCCAGCCGAGCGAGGATCCGACCGCGCTCGCGCGGCGCCACGTGGGCGAAATGCCCCGCAGCCTGCGCATGCTGCTGCGGACCATCGGCGCCCTGGAAGCCCGGGGTGGGCTGCTCGCGAGCTACCTCTTGTTCGAGTCCTCGTACACCTCGGAACTGATGCGTCTCGGGCACAAGGATGCGACTGCGAGGCGCGCAGACATCGAGGCGTTCCTGCGATAGATGCCCGGCAGGGCCGCGGTCACCGGACCGAGCGGTCCGGCGCGCGCGATGAGGCGGTCCTTCCCGGTTACAGCAGCAGCAGGGTGCCGAGCCCCAGCAGCGAGGCGAATCCCACCACGTCGGTCACGGTGGTCACCACCACGCCGCCGGCGACCGCCGGGTCCACCCCGAAGCGCTTGAGCGCAAGCGGCACGGTGACACCGGCCAGGGCCGCAGCAAGCAGGTTCACTATCATCGCCGCGAAGATCACCCCGGCGATGCGCCAGTCGCGGTACCAGAGGAACGCCACGATCGCGACCACCGTCGCCCACGCCAGTCCGTTGAGAATTGCGACCGCGATCTCCTTGGTGAGCAGCCAGCGCGCGTTGGCGCGCTCGACCTGGCCGAGCGCGAGGCCGCGTACGATCAGCGTCAGTGTCTGAGTCGCGGCAACGCCCCCCATGCTCGCGACGATCGGCATCAGTACGGCGAGCGCAACGATGTGCCGGATCGTGCCCTCGAACAGGCCTACCACCCAGGCCGCGAGGAACGCCGTGCCGAGGTTCACGCCGAGCCACACGCCTCGACGCCGCGCGCTCGGGATCACGCCGGCGAACATGTCGGCATCCTCGTCGAGACCCGCCATGCTCATGACCGAATGCTCGGCCTCCTCGCGAATCACGTCGACGACGTCGTCGACCGTGATGCGACCGAGCAGCCGCCCGTTCGCATCCACGACCGCGGCGGAAAGCAGGTCGCGGTCCTCGAACAGGCTCGCCACCTCCATCGCGGGCATGTCCGGCGGGATGCCGGGCACCCCGTCGTCCATGACCTCGCCGACGGTCCGCTCGGGATCGCGGGTGAGCAGCGTGGCGAGGTCCAGCGTGCCGAGAAATCGATCGTGCCGGTTCACCACGTACAGCGAGTCGGTGTTGTCCGGCACGTCCCCGCGCATGCGCAGGTAGCGAAGCACGGTCTCGAGCGTGACGTCCGGGCGCACGCTTACCGTGTCGGTGTTCATCAGGCCGCCCGCCGAGTCGGGCTCGTAGGCAAGTACCGCGTTGAGGCGCTCCCGGTCGCGCGAATCCATGGAACGCAGGACCTGCTGGTGCACGTTCTCCGGCAGGTCGTGCAGCAGGTCGGCGAGGTCGTCGAGTTCGAGACTCTCCGCCGCCGTAACCAGGTCCTCGGGCGCCATCTCCTCGATCAGGTCGGCTCGCACTTCCTCGTTCAGCTCAACGAGTACGTCGCCTTCGACCTCAGGATCGACCAGATCCCACACGACCTCGCGCTGCGCGGGCGGCAGGGACTCGAGCATCGAGGCGATCTCGGCCGGGTGCATGGTGTTTACCAGCCGGCCCACCTGGCGCGCAGCGCCCTGGTCGAGCGCGCGACGCAGCGACTCGAGGCGGGTCAGGCGGGCAGGTGTGCGCTCGGATTCCATCGCGAGCGCACTTTACGGGGAAACCGGCAACGTTCGCCGGATTCCGTCACTCGTGGCGGCCGGCCAGATCGCGGTGACGGATGAGGGTGCGGCCGTAATGCTTTTCGAAATGCGCTGCGAGCCGCTCGGCGAGGTACACAGAGCGATGCTGGCCGCCCGTGCAGCCTACCGCCACGGTCAGGTAGCTGCGGTTCGAGCGTACCAGCGACGGCAGCCAGCGCTCCAGGAACGCAACGATGTCGTCGAGGAACTTCGTCGCCTCGGCGTCTCCCGACAGGAAGCGCGCCACGGCCTCGTCCCGGCCGCTCAGCTCACGGAGTTCAGGTTCCCAGTAAGGGTTCGGCAGCGCCCGCGCGTCGAAGACGAAGTCTGCGTCGTCGGGCACGCCGCGCCGGTACGCGAAGGACTGGAACAGCAGCGACGGCCCGGTGGGCGGATGGTCGACGACCCGCTCGCGGACCAGCTCGCGAAGCGCGTGGACGGACAGCCGCGACGTGTCGATGGTGAGATCAGCCGCATTTGCCACCGGCGAGAGCAGGCGTTCCTCGAGTTCGAGCGCTTCCTGCAGGCCGATGCCGCTGCGGCTCAGCGGGTGGCGTCGCCGCGTCTCGCTGAAGCGCTCGAGCAGCGTGTCGTTGTCGGAGCGCAGGAACAGAACCTCGCAGCCGATGCCGCTGCGGCGCAGCTCGGCCACGAGCCTCGGGACGTCCGCGAGATCCTCGGGCCGGTTGCGCGCATCGACGCCGACGGCCGTGCGCCGGTAGGCGACCTCGCTGGTGCGCACGGTATAGGCGATGAACGCCGGCAGCAGGCCCGCCGGGATGTTGTCGACGCAGTAGTAGCCGAGGTCCTCGAGCATCGCGAGCGCGACGCTCTTGCCGGAGCCCGACAGCCCGCTGACGATGATCAGGCGCATCGGGCCCGGTGCAGCTCAGAGCGCGGGCGCGAGCCCGTGCCGCCGCGCGATCGGGGCGCGGCGCTCGTGCACGCGCTCCTTGCGCTTGCGGACACGGCGCATGAGCTTGTCGGACAGCGCGTCGATCGTGGCGTACATGTCGTCGGAAACGGCCGAGGCGTGAATCGCTGCCCCGCGAATGTAGACGGTGGACTCGGCGCAGTGTTGCAGCTTGTCGACCGTCAGCGTGCATTGCACCTCGATTACCCGGTCAATGCGCCGCCGCACCCGGCCGAGCTTGCGCTCGACGTAGCTGCGCAGGGCCGGGGTGACGTCGACGTGATGTCCGCTCAAGTTCACACGCATCGTCCTCTCCTCCTGACTGGGGATGGGCCAACCACCATTTCCGAAGGCGATCTCTCGGCGCAGTTCCTCACTAGGCGCGGACATGAGCCGGCGCGTGCCGGCGGTCGCCCGAGGAGGCGAGGCCGAGCGCCTCGCGGTACTTGGCCACCGTGCGCCGCGCGACCTTGACGCCTTCATCCGACAGCCGCTGGGCAAGCTGCGCATCGCTGAGGGGTCTGATCGGATCTTCGTCCGAAATCAGCTTGCGGATGCGCGCGCGGATCGCCACGGACGACACGTCCCCGCCGTCGGCGCCCGCCACGTGGCTCGAGAAGAAGTAGCGGAACTCGTATAGACCACGAGGGGTCAGCATGTACTTCCCGGTGGCCACGCGCGAGATCGTGGACTCGTGCATGCCGATAGCCTCGGCGACGTCGCGCAGGATCATCGGCTGCATGGCCTCTTCGCCACGCTCGAGGAACGCCGTCTGTCGCTGCACGATGGTTCGCGCCACGCGCAGCAGAGTGTCCCTGCGGATCTCGAGGCTGCGAATCAGCCAGCGCGCTTCCTGCAGCTGCGCACGCAGCGAGGCATAGGCGCCGGAACGGGATACCAGGCTCGCATAGTCCTGGTTCACGCGCAGCCGTGGCACGGATCCGGGGTTGATCTCGACCGCCCAGCCCTGGTCCGTACGGCGCACGAACACGTCCGGGACGATGTACTCGGGTGCCGTGCTCTCGAAGGCCGAGCCCGGGCGGGGATTGCACCCACGGATCAGCGCGAGGGCAGCTTCCAGCGAATCTTCATCGGCGCCGGTCGCCGCGCGCAGCGCGGAAAAGTCACGGTCGGCGACGGCCTGCAGGTGGTCGCGGGCGATGGCGATGGCGATCTCCCGCCCGGGCGTCGCATCCTCCAGCTGAGCAAGCTGCAGGCAGATGCATTCGGCCACGCTCCGGGCGCCCACGCCCGTCGGGTCGAGGGTCTGTACGTGCGCAAGCACCTGCTCCACGTCCTCTGCGGTGACCGGCAGGTCGGCGCTCAGGCTCAGCGCGATATCGGCGGGGGACTCCGTGAGGTATCCATCCTCGTTCAGTGCGTCGACGACTGCCTCGCCGATCCACACCTGTCGCGGGTCAAGCGCGCTCACCTCGAGCTGCCAGATCAGGTGCTGGTGAAGATCGCGCTCGCGCTCGTCGGCGAACTCCATCGGGCGGTCGTCGTCGTCGGGGGCGCGGCCCTCTCCCGAAGGCGTCGAGGCCTCGGTCCAGGGGTCGTCCATCTCGACGGTGACCTGCTCCGGCTCGGGGACGGCGTCCTCGGAATCCTCCCCCTGCGGGGCGGCCTGGTCGAGCGAGGTGAGGTCGAGCTGCTCGTCCTCCTCCGCCTCGAGCATCACATTGGTCTCGAGCGCCTCCTGCACCTGGGTCTGCAGCTCGAGCACCGGCAGCTGCAGCAGCCGGATGGCCTGCTGCAGCTGCGGCGTCATCGTCAGCTGCTGACCGAGCTTTAGTTGCAGGGCCGGCTTGAGCATTGTGGGGCGGAGCAGGAGGGGAATCCCTCCGGATCAGAGCTTGAAATCCTGGCCCAAGTAGACCTCACGCACCTGAGGATTGGCAAGAATCTCCTCGGCCGACCCCGACGCGATCACACTTCCGGCGCTCACGATGTAGGCGCGCCCGCAAATGCCGAGTGTTTCACGGACATTGTGATCGGTAATCAGCACCCCGATGTTGCGGGCGCTCAGGTGCCGGATGATGCGCTGGATGTCGTCGACCGAGATGGGGTCGACGCCGGCGAACGGCTCGTCAAGCAGCATGAAGCGCGGCTCGGCCGCGAGTGCGCGGGCGATCTCGACACGCCGGCGCTCGCCGCCCGACAGGCTCATACCGACGCTGCCGCGGATGTGGCCGATGTGCAGCTCCTCGAGCAACGACTCGAGCGCGGCCTCCTCAGCCGATTCGTCGTCGAGGTCCTGGCGCGTCTCCAGGATCGCGCGGATGTTGTCCTCCACGGATAGCTTGCGGAACACCGAGGCTTCCTGGGGCAGGTACCCGACGCCAAGCCGCGCGCGACGGTGCATCGGCAGTCCGGTCAGTTCCTGCTCGTCGAGCCAGATCCGGCCGGCGTCGCAGGGAACAAGGCCCACGATCATGTAGAAGGCCGTGGTCTTGCCGGCGCCGTTCGGTCCGAGCAGTCCGACGACCTCGCCCGAACTGACCTCGAGCGACAGGTCCACGACCACCTGTCGCGCGCGGTAGCGCTTGCCCAGCGACTCGGCGCGCAGGCGGCTCATTGCGGCGGTTCCTCGTCGCCGGCTGGCGGGGTGTCCTGTTTGGGTGCAGCCTTGTTCTTGCTCTTGTCGCGCAGGGCGGCGGACTCCTTCGGGTTGATCGTGATCTGCACGCCGCCAGGCTCGGACCGGCCCGGATTGGCGGCAACGCGCTGGCGGGCGATGTCGTAGACCAGTGTTTCGCCGCGGATCTCGTTCTGTCCGTCCGAGAGCCAAGCCTGGCCCGCGAGACTGACCGTGGATTTCTGCACGTCGTACTCGATCGTGTCGGCCCGTCCCTTCGCGAGCTGTTTCGTCTCCTTCAGGACCTGCTCGAAGGTCGCGGGCGAGCCGCGCACCACGGCGTTGACGATGCCGTTGTCCTTGAACTGAACTGTCGCTGCGTCGGCGGCGAGTCTGCCGTCGGGTACCGTGATGCGAATGTCGCCCATCAGGTCCCACTTCGAGTTCTCGAAATTGAGCCCGGTCGCGCGTGCCTCGCGCGCCTCTACCGTCAGCGGGCCCTGCGTGACCTTTACGTGTCGGAACAGCAGCGTGTTGTTGCGGTAGTCGAAGTCCGAGGACGCGGCTTCAAGGTTGATGGGCGCGGTACGGTCGTACTCCTGGGCGGCGGCAACGCCGACGCCGGCGGCCAGCGCCACGGCAAGCGTGAGGCCCGTCGCGACGCGGCTAGGGAGTGAAGCGGCCATGGACGTTGGATTCTAGCTTCAAGGTGCCCTCCTTCAACGCGGCCCGCAGCCCCCTGCCTTCGAGGTGATGCTGTTCGAACTGCAGCGTCACTTGCTCGGCCGTCTGCACGACGCTGGTGGTGGTGTCATAGGAGAGCTCATCGGTGCGGATCACGGCCTTGCCGCGCGCCTCCTCGCCGCGGATCACCACGTCGCCGGACAGCCGAAGCGTGGTCGCATTCGACAGCAGCCTCCCGCGGTCTGCAGTGAGCGTCCAGGTGCCGGCGTCCGCCGTGTTGTAGTCCGCGACGAGGTCCGTCAGCAGCACACTCTGGTCGGAGAGTTGCTGCTCCGCACGCGCGGCGCGCAGTACCGTGCGAGGCTTGCCGTCCGGGCCCATCTCGGTCAGCGTGGCGTTTATGACGTAATAGCCGCGCTGGTCGTCGGCATCCGTCGCATCGAACTGTTCGTCGCGCGTGCCGAGCAACTGATAGCCGATGACCGCAGCCACCACGACCGCAATCGCCGTGACGATCCTGCCGGCTAACCGCGAGCGCTGAGCAACAGGTCGCATACGTCGCGCACCGCGCCACGCCCGCCAGGCGAGGGCGTGATCCAGTGCAGCACCTCGTGCAAGGCGGGGTGTGAGTCGGCTACCCCGATCGCGAGGCCGGCGCGGCGGAGCATCGGCAAGTCCGGCGTGTCGTCGCCGACGCACGCCGTTTCCTCGACGCCGACGCCGAGCTCGTGCTGCAGCGCCTCGAGCGCAGCGCCCTTGTCCGCGACTCCCTGCAGCACACGCTCGATGCCCAGTTCCGAGGCGCGGCGTGCCACCGCGGCGCTGTCGCGACCCGAGATGATCGCGACCTCGACGCCCGCTCGCCGCATGGCGACCAGGCCCGACCCGTCGCGTACGTGAAAGACCTTCATCTCTTCGCCGTCCGCCGAGAGATGGAGCCGGCCGTCGGTGAGTACACCGTCGACGTCGAGTACCAGCAGCCGGATGCTTCGGGCGCGCGCGAGCACGTCGTCCACGCTACATCACTCCGGCGCGCAACAGGTCGTGCACGTTAAGCGCCCCGACCAGGACACCATCGTCGTCAACGACCGGCAGCGCGGTGATGCGGTGTGCCTCCATCAGGTGCACCGCCTCCGCAGCCAGCATGCGGGGCCTGGCAACCTTGGGCCCCGCAGTCATTACCTCGCCCATGCGATTGCTGTGCACGTCGACCTGGCCGTCGAGCGCGCGGCGCAGGTCGCCATCGGTGAACACTCCAATCACGCGATTTTGCTCGTCGACCACCGTGGTCATGCCGAGACCCTTGCGGCTCATCTCGAGGAGGCCGGCACTCAGCGGCGTTTCGGGTCGCACAGCGGGCAGGTCGGCACCCGTGCGCATGACCTCCTCGACGTGCAGCAACAGTCGGCGACCGAGCATGCCGCCGGGGTGTGAGCGTGCGAAGTCCTCCTCGGTGAAGCCACGGGCCTCGAGCACGGCGACTGCGAGCGCGTCTCCCATCGCCAGAGTAGCCGTGGTGCTCGCGGTCGGCGCGAGGTTGAGCGGGCAAGCCTCGGCCGGCACGCTCACATCGAGCGTCACGGTGGCGTAGCGCGCCAGCGTGGAATCTGCCCGGCCGGTGAGGGCGACGAGCCGTACGTCGAGGCGCTTGATGACCGGCAGGATGGTGAGCAGCTCATCGGTCTCGCCGGAGTTCGAAATCGCCAGCACGAGGTCGCGCGCCGTGATCATGCCGATGTCACCGTGCACAGCCTCGGCCGGGTGCAGGAAAAACGAGGGCGTGCCCGTGCTCGCGAGGGTGGCGGCGATCTTGCTGCCCACGTGGCCCGACTTGCCCATCCCCGTCACCACGACGCGGCCCTCGCAGGCGAGCAGCAGTCGGCAGGCCCGGGCGAAGTCCTCGCCGAGCCGGTGCTCGAGCGCCGCCACGGCCTGCGACTCAGTAGCGAGCACACGGCGGCCACGGGCGATCATTGGGTCGGAGGCTGGCATGGGGCGGGGCGCTTGAAGGGGGCTAGGCTCTGGTTCGTTAGCGTCCGGCGTGGCACTCGGCCGGGCGGACGTGGAGCGACCAGTGTACTACTGACCGCCACCGGCCCGCTCCGGGCACGATCGGCAGCCCGAAGCCGGCCGGGTTAGACTGCGCGTCCCCTCCCGCCGCACCGGATGATCCCATGACCGCCGATGAGGTCACACAGCTGATCCGCACTGGATTGCCCGACGCGGAGGTACGCGTACTCACTGACGACGACACGCACTTCGAAGCGGTGGTGGTCGCATCGCAGTTCGAAGGCCGCCGTCCCCTGCAGCGCCACCAGCTGGTCTACGCCACGCTGGGTCCGCGCATGGGCGGTGAGATCCACGCGCTGTCGATCCAGGCGTTCACGCCGGGCGAGTGGCGCCACGCGCAGGGCGCGGGCTGAACGAGGACGCGTCTTGGACAAGTTGCAGATCCGCGGCGGTGTCCCGCTCGACGGTGAGGTGCGAATCTCGGGCGCCAAGAACGCCGCGTTGCCGATCCTCGCCGGCGCGCTGCTCGCCGACGGCCCGGTCTCTATCGGCAATGTCCCGCACCTTCGCGACGTGACGACCATGATCGAGCTGCTCGGTCGCATGGGCGTGAGCGTCACCGTCGATGAGCGCATGCGCATCGAGGTGGACCCGCGCACGACGCGCGAGACCTTCGCGCCCTATGAGCTGGTCAAGACCATGCGCGCCGCGGTGCTGGTGCTCGGTCCACTGGTGGCGCGATTCGGCTCGGCGGACGTGTCCCTGCCGGGCGGGTGCGCGATCGGCGCGCGCCCAGTCAACATCCACGTCGCCGGACTGCAGGCCATGGGCGCCGAGGTTCACATCGAGAACGGCTACATCAAGGCCCGCGCCGGGCGCCTGAAGGGTGCGCGCATGGTCCTCGAGACCGTTACCGTGACCGGAACCGAGAACCTGATGATGGCCGCGGTGCTTGCCGAGGGCCGCACGATCCTGGAGAACGCGGCGCGCGAACCGGAGATCGTCGACCTCGCGCTGTTCCTCAACTCCATGGGCGCGCGCATCACCGGCCATGGCACCGACACCATCGTCGTCCACGGCGTCGAGACGCTGCATGGCACCTCCTACGACGTGCTTCCGGACCGCGTCGAGGCAGGCACCTACCTCGTGGCCGGTGCGATAACCGGCGGCCGTGTGCGGGCGCGCAACGCCCGCCCGGAGCACCTCGATGCGGTGCTCGCCAAGCTCGAGGAGTGCGGTGCCACCGTGATCCGCGGCGATGACTTCATCGAGGTGGACATGCGTGGCCGACGGCCGCGGGCGGTCGACATCCGTACCGCGCCGCATCCGGGTTTTCCGACCGACATGCAGGCGCAGTTCGCGGCTCTCAACACCGTGTCCGAAGGTGTCGGCACGATTACCGAGACAATCTTCGAGAACCGCTTCATGCACATGCTCGAGATGCGGCGCATGGGTGCGGAGATCCGGCTGGAGGGAAACACGGCCATTATCAAGGGGGTACCCCGGCTCACGGCGGCTCCCGTCATGGCGACCGACCTACGGGCCTCGGCGAGTCTCGTGCTGGCGGGCCTGGTGGCCGACGGTATGACCGAGATCGAGCGCATATACCACATCGATCGCGGCTACGAGTGCATTGAGGAGAAGCTTGCCGGGCTCGGCGCCCAGATCCGCCGAGTGGCGGACTGACCTACCGCCGGGCCGACCCCGCCCGGTATAATGCTGCGCTGCACGAGGGGGTCGGTCCCCGGCCCCCAGCGCGCACCCGAATCCGTCGAGGAGAGCGCTGGATGACCGAAAAAGTCGATACGGGCAGGCGTCACTTCCTGACCGTCGCTACCGTTGCCACCACTGCGGTGGGGGCTGCATTTGTCGCGGTTCCGTTCCTCGCATCTTGGAAACCAAGTGCCCGCGCCAAAGCCATGGGTGCGCCGGTCGAGGTGGACATCGGCCGGCTCGAGCCGGGCGGCCTCGTCAAGGTCGAGTGGCGCGGCAAGGCGGTCTTCATCGTGCGCCGCACGCCTGAACTGCTCGCCACGCTGAAGGCCTCCGAGGGCGAGTTGCGCGATCCCGGCTCGAAGGAATCGGAGCAGCCGGAGTTCGCGAAGAATGACGCGCGGGCGCTCAAGCCCGAGTACCTCGTGATCGTGGGTGTGTGCACTCATCTGGGCTGCGCGCCGCTCGACAAATTCACGCCGGGTGACGTCAGTGTGTCCGCCGACTGGCAGGGCGGGTTCTTCTGCCCCTGCCACGGCTCGAAGTTCGACATGTCGGGCCGCGTCTACCGGGACGTCCCGGCCCCGACCAACCTGCCGGTGCCGCCGTACCGCTTCGTGAGCGACACGCGCATCCTCATCGGCGCCGAAACGGAGAATGCGTAATGGCCAGCACGAGCCAGACTGCACGGGCCGGCGGCGGGCGCCTCGCGGTGCTCACGGCCTGGATCGACGACCGCTTCCCCATGACGAAGTTGTGGAAGGAGCAGGTCGCCGAGTACTACGCGCCGAAGAACATGAACTTCTGGTACTTCTTCGGCTCGCTGGCGCTGTTCGTGCTGGTGATCCAGCTCGTCACCGGCATCTTCCTGACGATGAGCTACAAGCCCTCGGCGGCCGATGCGTTCGGCTCCGTCGAATACATCATGCGCGACGTGGAGTGGGGCTGGCTGATCCGCTACATGCACTCCACGGGCGCTTCGGCGTTCTTCATCGTCGTCTACCTGCACATGTTCCGCGCGCTGCTCTACGGCTCGTACCAGAAGCCCCGCGAGCTGCTGTGGATCTTCGGCATGCTGATCTACTTCGCCCTGATGGCGGAGGCGTTCTTCGGCTATCTGCTCCCGTGGGGCAACATGTCCTACTGGGGCGCACAGGTGATCGTGTCGCTGTTCGGCGCGGTCCCCGTGGTGGGCGACTCGCTCACCGAGTGGATCCGCGGTGACTACTACATCTCCGACATCACGCTGAACCGCTTCTTCGCGCTGCACGTGGTCGCGATCCCGCTGGTGCTGGTGTTCCTGGTGATCGCGCACCTGATTGCGCTGCACGAGGTGGGCTCGAACAACCCCGACGGCGTAGACATCAAGAAGGTCAAGGGCCCGGACGGCATCCCGCTCGACGGCATCGCCTTCCACCCGTACTACACGGTCAAGGACCTGATCGGCGTCGGCGTGTTCCTGATCCTGTTCTCCCTGGTGATCTTCTACGCGCCGACCATGGGCGGCTACTTCCTCGAGCACGCCAACTTCGACCCGGCCAACCCGCTGCAGACCCCGCCGCACATCGCGCCGGTGTGGTACTTCACGCCCTTCTACGCGATCCTGCGCGCCGTGCCGAGCAAGGGCCTGGGCGCGGCGCTGATGGGCCTCGCCGTGGTGCTGCTCGTGTTCCTGCCGTGGCTCGACCGCGGCAAGGTGAAGTCCATCCGCTACCGCGGTCCGCTGTTCAAGTTCTTCCTGTTCTCCTTCGCGATCGCCTTCGTGGTGCTCGGCTGGCTCGGCCTGCAGCCGCCGACGCCGCTGTTCACGAATCTCGCGCGGCTGTTCACCGTGGTGTACTTCGCGTACTTCCTGCTGATGCCGTGGTACTCGAGCATCGACAAGACCAAGCCCGTGCCCACGAGGGTGACTTACCATGCGCACTAAGCTCCTGGTCCTGGCGATGGCGCTGGCCCCGGTCGCGGCCTTTGCCGCCGGTGGCGAGGCGAAGCTCGACCACGCCAACGTCGACATCACGAACAAGGCCTCGCTGCAGCGCGGCGCGTCGAACTTCGTGAACTACTGCCTCGGCTGCCACTCCGCCAAGTACGTGCGCTACAACCGGATGGCGGCCGACCTCGGCCTCAGCGAGCAGCAGCTGATCGAAAACCTCATGTTCACGGGCGAGCGCCCGCACGACACGATGAAGATCAGCATCAATCCGGACGACGCCAAGCGCTGGTTCGGCGTGGTCCCGCCCGACCTGTCGCTGATCAACCGCAGCCGCGGCGCCGACTACGTCTACACGTTCCTGCGCTCGTTCTACGCAGATCCGGCCAAGGCCTCCGGCGCGAACAACATCGTGCTGCCGGGCACGGCCATGCCGCACGTGCTCTGGGAACTGCAGGGCGTACAGGAGGCGGTCTGGGAAGGCCACGTGGATGCGGCCGGCAACGCGCAGCGGCACTTCAAGGAATTCAAACTGGTCACGCCGGGCAAGCTGACTCCCGAGGAATACGATGGGTTCGTGCGCGACACCGTAAACTTCCTCGAGTACATGGCCGAGCCTGCGCAGCTGCAGAGGCGGGCACTGGGCTTCCCGGTCATTGCTTTCCTGGTGTTCTTCACGCTGCTCGCGTGGATGCTGAAGAAGGAATACTGGAAAGACGTCAACAAGTAGTGCCCCCCGGGAGGCTCCTTTCGGGCGGCAGCCGCGACCACGGCGGGAACCCGGCAGGGCTGCGGCATGCTGTCCCTGAGCCGCGGCCGAACAACGAGCCGGAGGTGCTCCCCGCGTGATGACGCTTTTCTCCGGCGCCGACGATGCGCACAGCCACCGCGTGCGCATCGTGCTTGCGGCCAAGGGCCTCGCGGTGCGGGTGCTCGAATGCGATCCCGCCCATCCGCCAGAGGATCTGATCGACCTCAATCCCTTCCAGTCGCTGCCGACGCTGACGGACCGCGATCTGGTGGTTTATGGCCCGGGCATCATCAGCGAGTACATCGATGAACGATTCCCGGCGCCTGCGCTGTTGCCCGGCGACCCGGCCGGCCGCGCCCAGGCACGCATCGCTGCGCAGCGGATCGAACTCGACTGGTATGGGCTGGTGCCGCAGCTCGAGAGTGACGACCGACGAGAGCTGCAGCGCGCGCGGCGCCTGCTTCTGGAGGCCGTAACCTCGGCCGACTCGCTGCTGCGCGTGAAGCCCTGGTTCCTTTCCGACCACTTCTCGATGCTGGATGCAGCGGTCGCGCCGATCCTTTGGCGCCTGCCACGCTGGGGCGTGGCGCTGCCGCCCGCGGCTCCGCACGTCGAGCGCTATTGCCGTCGCCTGTTCGCTCATCCCGCCTTGCGCGCGAGCCTGACTCCGCTGGAGCGGGAGATGCGCGAATGAAGCCGAGGCGGCCCTACCTGCTTCGTGCAATGCACGAGTGGATCAGCGACAGCGGATGCACGCCGCATGTCGTCGTCGATGCGAGCGACGCCGGCGTGGAAGTGCCGCGCCAGTACGTCAAGGACGGCAAGATCGTGCTCAACATCAGCTGGTCGGCCACCGGGCAGCTCGTGCTCGGCAACGACGAGATCAGCTTCAATGGCCGGTTCGGCGGTACCAGCGTGAGCGTGCGGATTCCCATCGGCGCAGTCCTGGCGGTCTACGCGCGCGAGACGGGCCAGGGCATGGTGTTTGCCGAGGAGCCCGGCGAGCCACCCTCCGGGCCGTCCGGGCCCGCAGGCTCACCGGATACCGACGGGAAGCCGGGCGCCCCGCGACCGAAGCTCACCGTCGTGAAATAGAGCAGGCGCGATCACGCGCGGAATGCGTCGCGGATCCAGGTCACCAGTGGCGGTGTGTCTCGGCCGGCAGCGTCGATCGCGACGACGTCGAAGCGGGCCGCCATCCGTCGGTATGCGGGTCGGGTCAGCATTAGGTGCCGCGCGGCAAGGATGAACCGACGCTGCTTGAGTGGCCCCACCGACGCCGCAGCGCTGCCGTGTTCGGCGCTGGCGCGCGAACGTACTTCCACCATGACGAGCGTGGAGCCCTCCAGCATGACGAGATCGATCTCGCCGGCCCGGCAGCGATAGTTGCATTCGAGAAACTCGAGGCCCCGGGCCTCGAGATGACGACGGGCAAGATCCTCGCCGCGGCGACCGGCCGCGGTCGTATTGTCAGGGATCAACGGGTACGGCCGGCAGGGGCGCCGGACCTGCGACTTGCGGCCGGCCTCGCTCGACCTGCGCCCAGTCCAGCTGGCGCTCCACGCGCCCGTCCGACGTAATCGAGAGCTGACCCGTCAACCCGTTCAGTCCGACGCCACGCACGGCCGTGCCGAGGCCGCGCAACAGGCGATAGGCGTCGTAGCCGAAGGCGTACAGACGCAGTCGTCCCCGTGCCGCGCTCGACCACTCGGTCTGCAACAGGTCCCACAGCTCCGGGGCGCCCTGCCCGGCGCCGACGACCCATGGCATCTCCGGAAACAGCATGCCGTCGAGGTCCGGCGCCGGGCGCGAACCGGGCTCGATCGCGTCCGAGGTCGCGTACACCGGCACCGTGTAGGTCATCTGGTAACGCAACTGCGGCACCAGCGCGCGGGCGGCGCTCGGGCTCGCTGCGATGAACACGAACTGCGGTCCCTCTTGAGCCTCGAGGACAGGGTCGCGCCGTGGCGCTTCCTTCCCCTTGGCCGGGCGATCAGCCGCGCCACCGAAGCGACCCAGTGCGGCGCGCAGCGGACTGGAGAAGTCGGCGGCGGACGGTTCGTAGGACTGCACCGCGGTGAGCTCGACTCCCGTTGCGCCAAGTTCCTCGGTGAACGCGGCCCGAAGTCGCTCGCCCCAGCCGTTATTGGGGAACAACGCGATGCCGCGGATGTGCCCGTCCCCGGCGATGCGTCGCGCGACCGCACGCGCCTCCTGTTCCGGATCGAGCGCGAACTGAAACAGGAAGGGCGGTGTCGATGTGAGAGGAATGGAATTGAGCGCGAGGGTCGGCACGGGCAGTTGCCGGGCGGCGACCAGTGAGGCGATGTCCTCCTTCGCGAGCGGCCCGGCCATCGCCGTGGCGCCCGCGTCCAGCGCCAGCTGGAATGCGGCCGCCGCACCGGCTGCCGCAGTGTCCTCTATCTCGATGCGAGGCCGGATGTCCGCAGGTTCGGCCAGTGCCGCGGCAAGGAATCCATCTCGCACGGCACGACCCGATGCCTGCAGCTTGCCGCTGAGCGGTAGCAGCAGCCCGATCACGTCGGCGGGCGTCGTGATCACAACGGCCGGAGCCACCGCCTGATCTGCGGGCTCTGCCGCGGTTGCCGGCAGGTATGCGCCACCCGGATGATCCGGGTGGCGGACCTTCCAGTCGTCAGCGCGTTGCGCGAATTGCGCCGGCTCTACCTGGGAGCCCGCAAGCAGTGCGGCGAGTTCGAACCATGCGCGCTCGCCTGCGGACGCGCCGGGCGGCACCGCTGCAGTTACCGCCGGATCGGCCGTGAGCGCTGTGACCAGCAGGTCGTAGTTGGCGCGACGCTCCTCTGCGGCGGTCAGGAGACGCGCCCGGGATTCCACGGTCCGTATACCGTCGCCCGTACGTCCGGCGGCGAACTCGGCCCGCGCGCGCAGCCCGAGCAGTTCGACCGCCAGCGGCGCAGGCCACGGCTCAGGCACGCGATCCAGCGCGGCCAACGCCGCCTGTGGCTGGTTGCGCGCGAGTGCGAGTTCGGCCTGCACGCGCGCAAGCAGCACGGCATCGTCACCACGCACGTCCGGGCCCAGGTAGCCGAGCATGCGATCCGCGTCGACCAGGCGACCCGCCGCCACGAACTCGCGCGCCGAGAGCAGCGTCACCCGCGTGTCCCGGCCACGAAACGTGCGCTTGGACAGAGACTCGTACATCGTGGCGGCCTGCTCGTGCTCCCCGCTGCGTGCCAGGGCGTCGGCCGTGGCGAGGTCGTCACGGCGTGCAGCCAGAGCGTCATGCCGTGGCGCCATGACGAGCGCCCCGCAGAGCAGGGCAGCGGCGAGACATGCACGGACTTGCTGGCCGCGAAAGCGTACGTGCAGCATGGCAGGAGGGTCGCCAGTGACGGGAGGAGCGTTGAATTCTATAGCGCGGGGCGTGCGGGGCGCACTGCTCGTGGTTGCCACGCCCATCGGCAACCTCGCGGATCTGTCGTCGCGGGCGCGAGAGGTGCTCGCAAGCGCCGACCTTCTGCTGGCCGAGGACACGAGGCACACACGCCAGTTGCTCGCCGCCTGTGCAATCGAGCGAGCCCCGGGAACGGTCGAGTCGCTGCACGAGCACAATGAACGCGCCCGCATACCGGAGGTGCTCGCGCGCCTCGAGTCCGGCGCACGGATTGCACTCGTCAGCGACGCAGGCTCACCGCTGGTGAGCGATCCCGGCGCATTGCTGGTAGGTGCGGCCGCAGCGGCTGGGATCGAGGTGATCGCCGTCCCGGGGCCGTGTGCCGCCATCGCCGCGCTTTCGGTCGCAGCGCTGCCGGCCGGACGCTTCGTGTTCGAGGGCTTCCTTCCCGTCAAGCGGGCAGCCCGGCGTCGCGCACTCGAGGGTCTCGCCTCCGAACCGCGCACGATGGTGTTCTACGAGGCGCCGCATCGCCTGCAGGAGTCGCTCGACGACCTCGCTGCGGTGCTCGGCGCAGCGCGTCCGGCTGCGATCGCGCGCGAACTCACGAAACGATTCGAATCGGTCTACCGCGGCACCCTGGGATCGCTTGCACGCCAGGGCAAAGAAGACGCCGACATGTCGAGAGGCGAGATTGTCATCGTCGTGCAGGGCAACGACAACGAGGCTGCGTCGAGCACCGCCGACGCCGATCGCGTGCTGCGCATCCTGCTCGAGGAACTGCCCGTGGCGCAGGCCGCGAAGCTTGCAGCGCACCTCACGGGTCGCCCGCGACGCGAACTCTACGATCGAGCGCTCGCGCTGCGTGATCGCGCCCGCCCCGCGTCCGGCGGCGATTGATGCGTATAATCGGCGCGGGAGTCGGCCAGGCAACCGCTGCGCCATTGGCAGAGGAAAGTCCGGGCTCCACAGGGCAAGGTGCCAGGTAACGCCTGGGGGGCGTGAGCCCACGGACAGTGCAACAGAGAGCAGACCGCCCAAGCGCTGCAGCGATGCGGTGACGGCAAGGGTGAAAGGGTGCGGTAAGAGCGCACCGCGCCGGTGGCAACATTCGGCGGCACGGCAAACCCCACCTGGAGCAAGACCAAATAGGGAAACATGCGGGCCACCGGGCCCGTACCCGCGGCCCGCGGGAGTTTCCGGGTAGGTCGCTTGAGGCACGCGGCGACGCGCGCCCCAGATGGATGGTTGCCCTCGACAGAACCCGGCTTATCGGCCGACTCCCTTTTCTTTTAGTTCACGACGCGCGACGCCTGTCAAGCACTATTTCGGCCGATCGCCGCATTGGCCGATCGGGGCCGACCCTCCCACTGTGGCCCACTGCCGCCAGCAACATTGGCGCCTCGTTTTCGCGCACGGGCGATGAAATGTCCCACGGAATCCTGGGAAATCCCTTGATCTCGGCGCGACCGTGCACGGCCGGCACAGGATCGCCATCGCCGCCGAGGTCGAAATCCCACAAAATTCAGTTTCTCGCCGGCCTCTAAGAAAGGTTGGGTAACCGTATGATTGATATGGCGATCTGTAAGTCAGAGGGCCTGTCGGGGAGGCTTCCGTAACGCTAAGTCACTGTGCCTTCAGGAGAATTTTCGCCTGTAAGCGTTGACGGCTCGCGCGCCCGCGACCTATAGTGCACGGAAGTGGGACAAAGTGGGATGAAATGGGCCGACGGCCCAGATCGAGCCTGAAATGTTTCGTGGCGCCAACAAAGTGACGCTCGACGCCAAAGGGCGGATGGCCATGCCAGCGCGGTACCGGGACACCCTGGTAGAGCGCAGCGAGGGTCGTCTCGTGGCCACCGTCGATCGGGCCGACCGTTGCTTGCTGATCTACCCGCTGCCGGACTGGGAAGAGATCGAGCGAAAGCTGATGCGCCTGCCGACCCTGAATCCACAGGCGCGGCGGCTGCAGCGACTGATGGTCGGTCACGCGACCGACCTCGAGATCGACTCGCATGGCCGGGTGCTGGTGCCGCCGAAGCTGCGTGAGTACGCGGGCCTGACGCGCCAGGCGATGCTGATCGGGCAGGGCAACCGCTTCGAGCTCTGGGACGAGCAGCACTGGAACGAGCGCCGCGAGACCTGGTTGCAGGCGGGCGAGGAGCCCGGCGAGCTGCCGGCCGAACTCGGCCAGTTGTCGCTGTAGGCCCGGGGACGTGTCGGAGCACACGCCGGTACTTCTCGACGAAGTGCTGGCCGGCCTCGCGATCCGACCCGGTGGTCGTTACTGCGACGCGACCTTCGGACGGGGCGGGCACGCAGCAGCGATCCTCGAGGCAGTAGGGCCGGATGGAAGGGTGGTAGCGGTCGACCGCGACCCGGAGGCGATCCGGGCGGGGCGTCGGCGGTTTGCGGGGGAGTCACGTCTCACGCTGGTGCAGGGTTCGTTCGGTCCGCTCGAGGAGCGGATCCGGGCGGCGGGAATGACAGGGGGGCTTGACGGCGTGCTGATGGACCTCGGGGTCTCGTCGCCGCAGCTCGATGAGGCTGCTCGCGGCTTCAGTTTCATGCAGGACGGACCGCTCGACATGCGGATGGACAACGAGGCGGGGCAGAGCGCGGCACAGTGGCTCGCGAAGGCGGGCGAGCGTGAGATCGCCGACGTCCTTCATGGCCTCGGCGAGGAGCGTTACGCCCGCCGCATAGCGCGCGCGATCGTCGCCGCGCGAGCTGAGACGCAGCTGACGCGCACCGGCCAGCTGGCGGATATCGTCGCGGCCGCCGTGCCCACCCGCGAACCCGGCAAGCATCCCGCGACCCGGAGCTTTCAGGCGATCCGCATGCACGTCAATCGCGAGCTCGAGCAGGTCGCCGAGGCGCTGCCACAGGCCGCGGGCCTGCTCGTGGCCGGCGGGCGCCTGTGCGTGATCAGCTTCCACTCGCTCGAGGACCGTCTCGTCAAGCGCTTCATCCAGCGCGAGGAGCGTGGCGATCCCGTGTACGCCGGCCTGCCGCTCGTGCCGCCGCACGCGCGGCCGCGGCTGCGTCGCGTGAATGGTGCGGTTCGCGCCAGCGAGCGGGAAGTCGCGGCCAATCCGCGTGCCCGCAGCGCCGTGCTGCGCGTGGCCGAGAGGATCGCGGCATGAGCCGCGCACGCGTAAACCTCGCTATCGCGGCGCTGTGGGTCGCCGTGCTCGCCTCGTCGCTCGGCGTGGTGTACGCGAAACACGAGGCACGCAGTCGCTTCAACGAGCTGCAGAAGCTCACGCTGCAGCGCGACGAGCTCGACATCGAATGGGGCCAGCTGCAGCTCGAACAGAGCACTCTCGCGACGCACAGCCGCGTCGAGCGGATGGCCCGCGACGACCTGCACATGTCGATTCCGCAGGTCAACGAACTTCGGATCGTGCAGCCATGAAGCACCGCGGCCACGGGACTGGTGAAGCGCCGCGCCGCGAATGGCGGCAATGGTTCGTGGCCGGCGCACTGGCACTCGGTGCGGTCGCGCTGCTGGCGCGCGCCGTATACCTGCAGGTCATCGACCAGGACTTCCTCGAGCAGCAGGGCGACGAGCGCATCCTTCGCGACGCGAAGCTGTCGGCCAACCGCGGCATGATCCTTGACCGCAACGGCGAGCCGCTCGCGGTCAGCACGCCGGTCGACACCGTGTGGGCCGACCCGCGCAAGCTCGCGCAGGTTCCCCAGGAGTTCGCGCGACTCGCGAAGGCGCTCGACCGCGACCCGCAATGGCTTGCGCGACGCGTGACCTCGAGCCTCGACCGCGAGTTCGTCTACCTCGTGCGGCACATGAGGCCGAAGGACGCCGCGAGGGTTAAGGCACTCGGCATCCCGGGTGTGAACACGCTGCGCGAGTACCGCCGCTACTACCCGGCCGGCGAGGTCACGGGCCACCTGCTCGGCTTCACCAACGTGGATGACGTCGGGCAGGAGGGGCTCGAGCTCGCCTACGACCAGTGGCTCGGCGGCACGCCAGGACTGAAGCGGGTGATGCGTGACAGTCTCGGCCGGACCATCGAGGACATCGAGCGCATCCGGCCGCCCCGCCCGGGACAGGACCTCTACACCAGCATCGACCTGCGCCTGCAGTACCTCGCCTACCGCGAGCTGAAAGCCGCCGTGCAGGCCAATCGCGCGCGAGCCGGCAGCGTCGTGGTGCTCGACATCGCCACTGGCGAGGTGCTGGCGATGGTCAACCAGCCTTCATTCAATCCGAACGACCGCGAGCAGTACGCAGCCTCACGCTACCGCAATCGCGCCACCAATGACGTGTTCGAGCCAGGCTCGAGCATCAAGCCGTTCGTCGTTGCCGCCGGCGTCGAGTCCGGCCGCTTCCACCCCGGCACGACCGTCGACACGACACCCGGCATGGTCCGTGTCGGCATCAAGACCGTGAAGGACAAGCACAACCTCGGCGTCATCGACGTCACCACCGTGCTTGCCAAGTCCAGCAACGTCGGCGTCGTGAAGATCGCGCTGTCGCTGTCGCCCGAGCAGATGTGGCAGGCGCTCGACCGGTTCGGCTTCGGGCGCGTGACGGGTTCGGGATTTCCCGGCGAATCGGCCGGCATCCTGCCCCAGCCCCGGCACTGGCGTCCGATCAACCAGGCGACGATGTCCTATGGCTACGGTCTTTCCGTGACGCCACTGCAGCTCGCGCAGGCCTATGCCGTCCTCGGCTCGCAAGGGATCAGCCGCCCGGTGTCGCTGCGCAAGCTCGATTCGCCGCCGCCCGGCGAGCGCGCCATGGATGAGGCCGCGGCACGCGAGCTGGTCACCATGATGGAGGCGGTCGTGAGCGACGCCGGCACCGCTCGGCGCGCGCGCACGATGGGCTACCGCGTTGCCGGAAAGACCGGCACGGCGTGGAAGGCATCCGGGCAGGGCGGCTACTCGACGAACAAGTACATGGCGGTGTTCGGCGGCGTCGTGCCCGCGACCAACCCGAGGCTCGCCGCGATCGTCGTGATCGACGAACCGTCGGGCGGCGCCTACTACGGTGGCGAAGTTGCTGCGCCGGTCTTCTCGGCGGTGATGTCGGGCTCCCTGCGCCTGATGGCGATTCCGCCCGACGACCTGCAGCGGCTGCCGGCGACCACGCTGGTGCAGGCGGAGAATCCGTGGTGAGCGGCGAGCAGTCGGCTGTGGCGGGGTCACCCGGGACGCCGGAGTACCGCGCATCGCTGGTCGCGCTGCTTGAAGGCATCGCCGCACCGTCGCGGGACGTCGAGCTGCGCGACATCGAACTCGACAGCCGTCGCGTCACGCCGGGCGCGGCCTTCCTGGCCTGTCCAGGGCGTACCACGCACGGACTCGCGCACGCCGCAGATGCCGTCGCACGCGGCGCGGTCGCAGTGCTGTGGGAGCCTGCATCGGGTGTCGAGCCACCAGCATTGCCGCCGCGGGCTGTCGTCGTGCCGGTTGAAGGACTCCGACGCCAGGCCGGTACGCTCGCGGACCGCTTCTTCCGCGCGCCTTCCGCGGACCTTCGCATCGCGGCGTTCACCGGAACGAACGGCAAGACGACCTGCGCCTATCTGCTGGCCCAGGCCGCCGATCTGCTGGGTCGTCGCGGCGCATATCTCGGCACGCTCGGTTCCGGTCGTCCGGGGGCGCTGCGCGAGGCGGGACTCACGACGCCCGATACCGTGAGCGTGCATCGTCGTCTTGCCGAGGCGCGTGATGCCGGCGCGAAGACGCTCGGCATGGAGGTGTCCTCGCATGCGCTCGATCAGGAGCGCGTCGCGGGAGTGCGCTTCGACACGGCGGCATTCACCAACCTCTCGCGCGACCACCTCGACTATCACGGCACGCTCGAGGCCTACGGCGAGGCCAAGGCGCGGCTGTTCGCCATGCCGGGCCTGGCCCGCGCGGTGATCAACGCCCGCAACGACTTTGGCCGCGCGCTCGTCGAACGCACCGACCCCGACCTCGAGCGCGTGCTGTACTCGACCTCGAACGAGCTGTGGGCCGAGCCGGGCACCGGCTGGATTCGCCTGCCGGAGCTGCGCGCCAGCTCGGCCGGCCTCTCGCTGCATGTCGAGAGTTCCTGGGGCGCCGGCACGCTTCGCTCGAGGCTGATCGGCGAGTTCAACGCCGAGAACCTGCTCGCCGTGCTCGGAGTGCTGCTCGGCTGGGGCGTGCCGCTGCAGCAGGCACTCGTGGCGCTCGCGGCCTGCGGCGCGCCGCCCGGTCGCATGGAGACCTTCGGAGGCGGTGCGCAGCCGCTTGCGCTGGTGGACTATGCGCACACCCCGGACGCACTCGCCAAAGTGCTGGACGCGGCGCGCGCGCACGCACGGGGCCGCCTGTACTGCGTGTTCGGTTGCGGCGGCGATCGCGACCCAGGCAAGCGCCCGCTGATGGGTGCTGCGGCGGAGGCGCACGCCGACGTCGTCGTCCTTACCGACGACAACCCGCGCAGCGAGCCGTCGCGCGCGATCCTCGAGCAGATCCTCGCCGGGATTCGCGACACCGCCGCCGCGCACGTCATCGCGGATCGCGCCGAGGCGATCCACTTCGCGCTCTCCGAGGCCGACGCGGGCGATGTCGTGGTAATCGCAGGCAAGGGACACGAGGACCGGCAGATTGTCGGCGCCGAGTCGCGACCCTTCAGTGACCGGCAGGTCGTGCTCGACGCGCTGGGGGTCGAAGCATGAAGCGCGACATGCAGACCCTCGCGCAGGTCACGGGCGGCGTGCAGCATGGCCTCAACACGGACTTCGGCGTCGTGACGACCGACAGCCGCACGCTGGGGCCCGACTCGCTGTACGTGGCACTGCGTGGCGAGCGCTTCGACGGTCACCTGTTCGTGCCCGAGGCCCAGGCAAAAGGCGCCGCCGGCGCGCTCGTCTCGCGCGCCGCCTCGATCGACTTTCCGCAGGTCGTAGTTCCCGACGTGCTTGCGGGGCTCACCAGCTTCGCATCGGCATGGCGGAGCTACTTTGCCGGTACGGTCGTCGGCATCACCGGCAGCAACGGCAAGACCACGGTGAAGGAGATGACGGGTGCCATCCTGGCACGCGTCGGAGCCTGCCTCGTCACGCGCGGCAACCTCAACAACCACATTGGCGTGCCGCTCACGCTCTGCAGGCTCGAGGCAACGCACCGCTACGCGGTGATCGAGATGGGTGCGAATCACCTCGGTGAGATTGCGCATCTTGCCTCGGTCGCGCAGCCCGACGTCGGCCTCGTGATCAACGCGGGTCCGGCGCACCTCGAGGGCTTCGGCGGCATCGACGGAGTGGCGAAGGGCAAGGGCGAGATGTTCGCCCGACTCGGCGCACGCCAGACCGCCGTCATCAACGCGGACGACCGCTTCGCCAGCTACTGGCACGGCGTCGCGCGCGCCGCCGGGCGCGTCGTGACCTTCGGCATGCGAGAGCGCGCCGACTACACCGCCGTGAACGTTCGCGAGCGGCCGGCGGAGAAGGGACCGGCGCTCGAGTTCGAGCTGGTCTGTCCGCTGGGTCGGCGTCACGTGCCGCTCGCGCTGGCCGGCGAGCACAACGTCATGAATGCCCTGGCCGCGGCTGCCGCGTCGGGCGCCGCCGGCGCGAGTCTCGACGCAATCGCGGAAGGCCTGGCCGGCATGCGCGCGGTCGCCGGGCGGCTGGAGTTCAAGACGCTGGCGGACGGCGGTCGCTTGATCGACGACTCCTATAACGCCAACCCGGCGTCGGTTCGGGCCGGCCTGCGCGCGCTCGCGGCACTGCCGGGCGAGCACTGGCTGGTACTCGGCGAGATGCGCGAACTCGGCGAGGAATCCGCGCGGCTGCACGCCGAGATCGGCGAGTTCGCGCGCGAGTGCGGAGTGAAGCGCCTCTATGCGGTGGGCGACGAGGCGCGCCACGCCGTCGAGACGTTCGGCGCGGGTGCGACCTGGTTCGCGGTGGTCGAGGACCTCATCGCGTCATTGCGCGGAGAGGTGCGGTCCGGCGTGACCGTGCTCGTCAAGGGCTCGCGCTCGAATCGCCTCGAGCGGGTCGCGACGGCGCTTGGGGCAGGCGGGGAGGTGCACTGAGATGTTGCAACACGTCGCCGAGTGGCTCACCCAGTTCTACTCGGGCTTCAACGTATTCAGCTACCTCACGCTGCGCGCGATCCTCGCGGCGCTCACCGCGCTGGTGATTTCCTTCGTCGTGGGCCCCGGAATGATCCGCAAGCTCGCCGAGCACCAGGTCGGCCAGCGCGTGCGCTCCGACGGTCCGCAGTCGCACCTCTCGAAAGCCGGTACGCCCACCATGGGCGGCGCGCTGATCCTGGTCGCCATAGTGGTTGCGACGCTGCTGTGGGCCAACCTCGGCAACCGCTTCGTCTGGATCGTGCTTGGCGTCACCGTCGCGTTCGGCCTCATCGGCTTCTGGGACGACTACCTGAAGCTCGTCGTCGGCGACTCGCGTGGACTGATCGCGCGCTACAAGTACTTCTGGCAGTCGGTGGCGGGCCTGAGCGCCGCGATAGCGCTCTACCTCACGGCCAGGACACCGGCCGAGACGACGCTGATCGTGCCGTTCTTCAAGGACTTCGTGCTGCCGCTCGGGCCGCTGTTCATCGTGGTCGCGTACTTCGTGATCGTCGGGTCCTCGAACGCGGTCAATCTCACGGATGGCCTCGACGGCCTCGCGATCATGCCCTCCGTGCTCGTCGCGGGCGCGCTCGGAGTGTTCGCCTACGCATCGGGCAACGTGGTGTTCGCCGGCTACCTCGGCATTCCCTACATCGCCGGTACGGGCGAGGTTCTCGTGATCTGTTCCGCGATCTTCGGTGCGGGTCTCGGCTTCCTGTGGTTCAACACCTATCCCGCGCAGGTCTTCATGGGCGACATCGGCGCGCTCGCGCTCGGAGCGGCGCTCGGCGTGATCGCCGTCGTCGTCAGGCAGGAGATCGTGCTGTTCATCATGGGCGGCGTCTTCGTGATGGAGACGGTGTCCGTGATCCTCCAGGTGGGTTCCTTCAAGCTGCGCGGCAAGCGCATCTTCAGGATGGCGCCCATCCACCACCATTTCGAGCTCAAGGGCTGGGCCGAGCCGAAGGTGATCGTCCGCTTCTGGATCATCACCGTCGTGCTCGTGCTCGTCGGGCTCGCCACGCTGAAGCTCCGGTGAAAGCAGCCGCCGTCAATCTTGCACCGCTCGAGGCCGGGTCGCGCGCCCTGGTGCTCGGGCTCGGGCGCACCGGGCTATCGTGTGCCCGCTACCTGAGGCGCAAGGGGCTCGCGGTGCGCGTTGCCGACACGCGAGCCGAACCGCCGGGCGCGACGGCCTTGCGCGAGCGCGTGCCAGACGCCGAGCTTCGTGCCGGCGCCTTCTCGCCCGCGCTGCTCGACGACGTCGCGCAGGTCGTGATCTCGCCAGGGCTCTCGCTGCGCGAGCCAGTTGCGGTCGAGGCCTTGCGCCGTGGCCTGCCCGTGGTCGGCGATATCGAGTTGTTTGCGCGCGAGGCGCAGGCTCCGGTCGCCGCAGTCACCGGCACCAACGGCAAGAGCACCGTGACCGCTCTGCTCGCCGATCTGGCCAACGCCGCGGGCCTCCCGGCGGTCGCGGGCGGCAACCTCGGGGAGCCCGCGCTCGATCTGCTCGACCGCCCCATCCCGGCGCTCTACGTGCTCGAGCTGTCGAGCTACCAGCTCGAGACGACCCACTCGCTGCACACGGCAGTCGCGACCGTGCTGAACGTCACGCCCGATCATCTCGACCGTTACCACTCGATCGAGGATTACGCCGCCGCCAAGGCGCGCATCTTCGACGGCTGCGAGGCTGCGGTGGTGAACGCCGACGACAGCCGCGTACGCGCGATGCCGCGCCCGGGGCAGCGCGTGCTCAGCTTCAGCGTGCGCGACCCCGGTGCCGACTACAGCCTCGTGCGCGAACCCGAGACGATGCTGGCCAGCCGCGGCGAGCCGCTCATCCCGGTGTCGGCGATGAAGCTGCAGGGCGAGCACAACGCCGCCAATGCGCTCGCAGCGCTCGCGATGTGCGAGGTGCTCGAGCTGCGCCGCGGTCCCGTGCTCGAGGCACTCGCGAGCTTCGGAGGCTTGCCGCATCGCGCGCAGTGGGTCGCGGACGTGGACGGCGCGCGTTACGTCAATGACTCCAAGGGCACGAATGTCGGCGCGACGATCGCGGCAGTGGAGGGCCTCGCCGGCCCGCTGGTGCTGATCGCGGGCGGCGACGGCAAGAACCAGGACTTCACGGGCCTTCGGCCGGTGTTCGCCGGCAAGGTACGCCACGCCGTACTGATCGGCCGCGACGCGCCGGCCATCGCCGCCGCGCTCGACGGGGTCTGCACCACCGAGCGGGCCGCCGACATGCCGACGGCTGTCGCCGCGGCGCGCGCGCACGCACGACCCGGGGACACGGTCCTGCTCTCGCCGGCCTGCGCCAGCCTCGACATGTATCGCGACTACGCGCACCGCGGCGAGGAGTTCGCCACCGCGGTCAGGAGTCTCCTCCGATGAGCTACGCCACGCTCGCCTACGCGCGCTCCAGCGGCACGCAGCGTCGGCTGATGCTTGATCCCTGGGTGATCGGTCCGGTGACGGCATTGCTGCTCGTGGGTCTCGTCATGGTTGCCTCGGCCTCGATCGGCGTGTCCGACAAGGAGTTGGGCGCGCCGTTCTTCTACTTCCAGCGCCAGCTCATCTTCGTGGCGCTGGGGCTGGTCGCCGCGACGGTGGCGGTCGCGATACCGACCTCGGTCTGGGACCGCTACTCGATGGCGTTGCTGGGCGTCGGGCTGTTCCTGCTGGTCGCCGTGCTCATCCCTGGCGTCGGCCACGAAGTGAACGGCAGCCGCCGCTGGCTGCGCCTCGGGTTCATGAACTTCCAGGCCTCCGAGCTTGCGCGCGTGCTGCTGCTCACGTACGTCGCGAGCTACTCGGTACGTCGAGCCGATGAACTGCGCAGCGACTTCAAGGGCTTCCTGCGTCCGGTAGCCGTGCTCGGGGTTGCCGCCGTGCTGCTGCTCGTCGAGCCCGACTTCGGCGCCGCGACGGTGCTCCTGACGACGAGCCTCGCGATGCTGTTCCTTGCCGGCGCCCGCATCCGCCATCTGCTCGTTCCGATGGTGCTCGGCGCGGCGGCCATGGCCCTGCTCGCAGTCACCTCGTCGTATCGAATGCGCCGGCTCATTGCGTTCCGCGACCCGTGGCAGGACCCGTTCGACAGCGGGTTCCAGCTGACACAGTCGCTGATCGCGATCGGTCGCGGCGAGTGGTTCGGCGTGGGCCTGGGTTCGAGTGTGCAGAAGCTGTTCTACCTGCCGGAAGCGCACACGGACTTCGTGTTCGCGGTAATGGCGGAAGAGTTCGGGTTCGTGGGCGTCGCGACCGTCATCGCGCTGTTCGGTCTGCTGGTCGGTCGTGCGCTCGTCATCGCGCGCAACGCTGCGCGCGCCGGACTCGAGTTCCAGTCGCTGGTGGCCGCCGCGATCGGCATCTGGCTGGGCCTTCAGGTGTTCGTGAACATCGGCGTGAACATGGGGCTGCTTCCCACGAAGGGCCTCACGCTGCCACTGCTGTCCTACGGTGGCAGCAGCATGCTGGTCACTCTCGGCTGGCTCGGCGTGCTGCTACGCGTTCACCACGAGACCCAGTCGCAAGGCAGGCCGGCCGTCGCGCGGGAGGCGCGCCGCGAATGAGCCGCGTAGCGCTCATCATGGCGGGTGGTACGGGCGGGCACGTGTTCCCCGCGCTCGCGACGGCGCGCGTACTGAGAGGTCGCGGCTACGACATCGTGTGGCTCGGCACCCGGCGCGGAATCGAGTCGAGGCTCGTACCCGCGGAAGACATTCCCGTCGAGTGGCTGAGCGTGAGCGGACTGCGCGGCAAGGGCTGGGCGACGCTGCTGGCAGCACCGTTCCGGCTGCTGCTGGCGCTTACGCAGGCGTTTGGGGCCGTGCGCCGCCACCATCCCGCAGTCGTGCTGGGCGCGGGCGGGTTCGTGTCCGGACCCGGCGGTGTTGCGGCGTGGCTGTTGCGCCGCCCGCTGGTCGTCCATGAGCAGAATGCGGTGGCAGGACTCACCAACCGCGTGCTGGCCCGCCTCGCCGATCGCGTGCTGGAGGGTTTCCCTGGCAGCTTCGGTCGTGGAGTCCGCGCCGAGCACGTCGGCAACCCGGTACGAGCCGAGATTTCCGCGGTACCCCCGCCCGAGCGTCGCTACGCCGCACGCACGGGTCGCGTGCGCCTGCTGGTGTTCGGCGGCAGCCAGGGTTCGGCGCGCCTGAACGCCGTGGTACCGGCGGCCATCGCCGAGCTGCCACTGGCGCTGCGGCCGGAGGTGCTGCACCAGACGGGTCGCGCGAGCTTCGACGAGACGGTCGCCGCGTATCGCGCGCGCGGCATCGAGGCCGATGTGCGACCTTTCATCGACGACATGGCGGGCGCCTATGGCTGGGCCGATTTCGCTGTGTGTCGCTCTGGCGCGCTCACCGTGGCCGAGCTCGCCGCCGCCGGCGTGGGCGCGGTGCTCGTGCCATTTCCCGCTGCCGTCGACGATCACCAGACGCGCAATGCGGAGTATGCGGTGAAGGCTGGCGCCGCCGTGTTGATGCCCGAGGCAGGGTTAACCCCCGTGTCGCTGGCCGCGAAGCTTCGCGAGTTGCTCGAGGCGGGCCGTCCCGCGCTCGAGCGCATGGCGCTCGCGGCGCGCGCCACCGCCATCACCGACGCGGACCGCCGGCTTGCCGACGCCTGTACCGCTGTCGCGGAGGATCGCCCGTGACAGACCGCATGCGCCGCATCCATACCATTCACTTCGTCGGCATCGGCGGCAGTGGGATGAGCGGCATCGCCGAAGTCCTGCTCAACCTCGACTATGCGGTGCAGGGCAGCGACCTCAAGAAGGGCGAGGTGACGCGGCGGCTCGAGTCGCTGGGAGCAAAGATCTTCATCGGTCACCGCGCCGGAAACGTCGCCGGCGCCGACGTGGTCGTGGTCTCGAGTGCAATCAACGAGTCCAACCCCGAGGTCGCGCAGGCGCTCGCGCAGCGCATACCCGTGGTGAAGCGCGCCGAGATGCTGGGCGAGCTGATGCGTTTCCGATACTCGATCGCGGTGGCGGGCACGCACGGCAAGACCACGACCACGAGTCTCGTCGCAAGCGTACTCGCCGAAGGCGGCGAGGATCCGACCTTCGTGATCGGCGGTCGGCTGAAGAGCGCCGCGACGAATGCTCGCCTCGGCGCCGGACGCTACCTGGTCGCCGAGGCAGACGAGAGCGACGCCTCGTTCATGCACCTGCAGCCAGTCATTGCGATCGTCACCAACGTCGATGCCGACCATCTCGGCACGCACGGTGGCGACTTCGGGAAGCTGAAGGCGAGCTTCGTCGAGTTTCTCCACAACCTGCCGTTCTACGGCCTCGCGGTGATCTGCGCCGACGACCCCCACGCCGCCGCACTGATCCCGCAGATCGCACGTCCCTATGTCACCTATGGTTTCGGTGAAGGCGTGGACGTGCGCGCAGTGGACGTCGAGCGCCGGGGCGGGCAGTCGCAGTTCGACGTGCTGCGGCCGGGTAAGCCGGAGCCGCTCCGCGTCACGCTCAACCTGCCGGGTCGGCACAACGTCCTGAACGCACTTGCCGCGATCGCGGTCGCGACCGAACTCGAGATCGACGATGCGGCAATACAGCGCGCGCTGGTGAATTTCCAGGGCATCGACCGCCGCCTGCAGGTGCTCGGCGACGTGACGATGGGCGAGCGTCGCGTGACGCTGGTGGACGACTACGGCCATCACCCGACCGAGATCGCGGCCACGCTCGAGGCTGCTCGCCAGGCATGGCCCGGCCGCCGCGTTCTGCTGGTGTTCGAGCCGCACCGCTATACCCGCACGCGCGACCTGCTCGACGACTTCGCGCAGGTGCTATCAGGCGCCGACGCGCTCGTGGTCGCAGAGGTGTACCCGGCCGGCGAGTCTCCGATTCCGGGGGCCGACGGCAAAGCGCTGTGCCGCGCGATCCGCTCGCGCGGCACGGTCGAGCCGGTGCTGCTGAAGTCACTGGGCGAATTGCCGGAAGTGCTTGCCGGCAAGGCGCGTGACGGTGACGTCGTACTCACGATGGGAGCTGGCAGCATCGGAGCCGCCGCGCACGATCTGCCTGCGACGCTGGCCGCCATCGGGCGCAATGGAGGTGTTGCATGACGGGCGCGATGCGGGTGAAAGACGCGCGCGATTTCGGTCGCGTCGCCGTGCTGATGGGCGGCACGTCCTCGGAGCGCGAGGTATCGCTCGATTCCGGCCGCAACGTCCTGGAGGCCCTGCTGCGCCGCGGCGTGGACGCTGTGGCCGTGGACGGCATCCCGGCACTGGCTGCTGCACTTGGCGGGTCGGGCCCTCGCTTCGATCGCGTCTTCAACATTCTCCACGGCAACCGCGGCGGCGGCGAGGACGGCGTGCTGCAGGGTCTGCTCGACGCGCTGGGTGTGCCGTACACGGGCTCGGGCGTACTCGGCTCGGCGCTGTCGATGGACAAGATCCGTACCAAGCAGGTGTGGTTGGCTCTCGGCCTTCCGACACCCGCCTACGCGAGCCTCGGGCGTGGCGACGACGTCGTCGCGGCCGCGCACAAGATCGGCCTGCCCGTGATCGTGAAGCCCGCGTGCGAGGGCTCGAGCGTCGGCGTGAGCCGCTGCTTCAAGGACGCAGACCTCGCCGGCGCCGTGCAACTCGCGGCGCGCTACGAGGGACCGCTGCTCGTCGAGCAGCTCATCGAGGGGGACGAGTACACCGTCGCCGTGCTCGGAGTGGAGGCACTGCCGTCGATCCGGATCGTGCCGGCGGGCGAGTACTACGACTATCACGCCAAGTACGTCGCCGAGGACACGCAGTACCTCTGCCCGGGTGCGAGCGGCGCCGCCGAGCAGGAACTCGGCAGTCTCGCGCTGTCGGCCTTCTTCGCCGCCGGCTGCAGCGGCTGGGGTCGCGTGGACTTCATGCGCGATCGCGCGGGCCGCCCGTGGCTGCTCGAAGTCAACACCGCGCCCGGCATGACCAGCCACTCGCTGGTGCCCAAGGCGGCTCGGCAGCGCGGCATCGAGTTCGACGAACTGGTGTGGCGCGTCCTCGAGACCAGCTTCGCGCGGAGGGGCGGCTGAACCATGTCGCTGTTCGGTCGCAAGAACCGCAATCGCGCGCGGCCCCGCAACGAGGAGCCATCGCTGCTCGAGCGGATCCGCTGGCGGGCTGTCGGCGCCGTGGCCGGCGTGCTGCTGGCGGCCGCGACGCTCGTGGCACTGCTACTGGTGGCGCTCGACCGGCCGGTGCAAAGAGTGCTGGTCGAAGGCTCGTTCCAGCGCGTGTCGCCTCCGGAGATCGAGTCGGCCGTGGCGGAGTCCGTGCACGGCGGGCTCGCGACGGTGGACCTCGGCGCGGTGCGCCAGCGCATCGAGAGCATCGAATGGGTGGACCAGGCCATCGTGCACCGCCGGTGGCCCGACGCACTGCGCGTGGAGGTTACCGAGCAGGTGCCTGCAGCGCGCTGGAACGACACGGGACTGCTTAACGCGCGCGGCGAACTGTTCCTGCGCAACGCGCGCTACGTCCCGCGCGAACTGCCTCTGCTCGAAGGCCCCGAGGGCACCGAAACCGCCGTCGCACGGCTCTATCTCGATACGCAGGGCCGCTTCATCGAGAGCGGCCTGCGACTTACCGGCGTGCGACTCAACGATCGCGGTGCATGGGAGCTCGAACTCGCCAACGGCGTCCTCGTGCGCCTCGGCCGGCTCGCCGTCGAGGAGCGGCTCGACCGGTTCCTGCGGCTGGCCGGTGCGCTCGTCGCGCAGCGTGCCGGCGAGATCCGCCACGTCGACATGCGCTACACCAATGGTTTCAGCGTCGGCTGGAGCACGCGCTCCGCCGTCGCCGTCGCCCCGCAGGAGGACGCGACCCCCGATGGCTAGGAAACCCGAAAGAAACCTGATCGTAGGTCTCGACATCGGCACCTCGAAGGTCGTGGCGATCGTGGGCGAGCTCGCCCACGACGACACGATCGAGGTCGTGGGCGTAGGTTCGCATCCCTCGCGCGGCCTGAAGAAGGGCGTGGTGGTGAACATCGACTCGACCGTGCAGTCGATTCAGCGTGCGGTCGAGGAGGCCGAGCTGATGGCCGGCTGCGAGATCCGCTCGGTGTTCGCCGGCATCGCCGGCAGTCACGTGCGCAGCCTCAACTCGCACGGCATCGTCGCGATCCGCGACAGGGAAGTGACGCCGGGAGACGTCGAGCGCGTCATCGACGCAGCGCGTGCGGTGGCGATCCCGGCGGACCAGAAGATCCTGCACATCCTTCCGCAGGAATTCGTGATCGACTCCCAGGATGGCATCCGCGAGCCGGTCGGCATGTCCGGCGTACGCCTCGAGGCGAAGGTTCACATCGTCACCGGCGCGGACAGCGCGGCTCAGAACATCGTCAAGTGTGTCCAGCGCTGCGGGCTCGCGGTCGAGGACATCGTGCTCGAGCAGCTCGCCTCGAGCTACGCGGTGCTCGCCGACGATGAGAAGGAACTCGGCGTGTGCCTCATCGACATCGGAGGCGGCACCACCGACGTCGCGGTGTTTGCCAATGGCGCGATCCGCCACACCGCGGTGATTGCGCTCGCCGGCGACATGGTCACGAACGACATCGCGCAGAGCCTGCGCACGCCGACGCACCACGCCGAGGAGCTCAAGCTGCGCTACGCCTGCGCCCTGTCGCAGCTCGCCAATGCCGACGAGACCATCGAGGTGCCGAGCGTGGGCGACCGGCCCGCGCGTCGCCTCGCGAGGCAGACACTCGCGAGCGTCGTCGAAGCGCGCTACGAGGAGATCTTCGTGATGGTGCGCGACGAACTCACGCGCACGGGCTTCGACCAGTCGATCGCGGCCGGCGTCGTACTCACCGGCGGCAGCGCGAAGATGGACGGCGTCATCGAACTCGCCGAGGAGATCTTCCACGCGCCGGTGCGGCTCGGTTTCCCGCAGGGCGTCAGCGGGCTCGTGGATGTCGTGCGCAATCCGATCCACTCGACGGGCGTGGGGCTGCTGCTGTTCGGGCGTGAGAACCACCTCCGGCAGCACGGTCCGTCACGGCCGGTCGCGGGAAACGTGCGCAGCGTCGTGGAGCGGATGAGGTCGTGGTTCCAGGGCAATTTCTAGTGGTCCGGCAGCAGCCGGCCAGGCGGCGGGACGAGGGGCAGGCAGGTCGAGGGTTCCCCTGACGGGGCGTCAGGCAGCGGTTTCGGTCACTTTCAACATCATCGGAGCATCAAACAATGTTCGTACTCGCGGATACGGAGAACCAAGGGGCTGTGATCAAGGTCGTGGGCGTGGGCGGTGGCGGCGGCAATGCCGTCACGCACATGGTCAGCTCCGGGATCGAGGGCGTGGACTTCGTGTGCATCAATACGGATGCGCAGGCGCTCAAACACTCGAAGGTGAAGTCCAGCCTGCAGATCGGGTCGAACATCACCAAGGGTCTCGGCGCTGGCGCCGACCCGGAAGTCGGCCGGCAGGCGGCGATGGAGGATCGCGACCGCATCGTCGAACTGGTGGACGGTTCCGACATGATCTTCATCACCGCCGGCATGGGCGGTGGCACAGGCACCGGCGCGGCACCAGTGGTGGCGCAGGTCGCGAAGGAACTCGGCATCCTGACAGTGGCCGTGGTCACGAAGCCTTTCGAGATGGAAGGCGGCAAGCGCCACGCGCTCGCCGAGCAGGGCATTGGCGAACTCGGCAAGTACGTCGACTCGCTGATCACGATCCCGAACCAGAAGCTGCTCACCGTGCTCGGCGGCGACACCACCCTTCTCGACGCGTTCCGCTCCGCTAACCAGGTCCTGCAGGGCGCCGTGCAGGGCATCGCGGAACTCATCACGCGGCCGGGCCTCATCAACGTGGATTTCGCCGACGTGCGAACGGTGATGGCCGAGACCGGCATGGCGATGATGGGCTCGGGTGCCGCGACCGGCGAGAACCGCGCGCGCGCCGCTGCGGAAGCCGCGATCTCCAGTCCGCTGCTGGAGGATGTGAATCTCTCCGGCGCACACGGCCTGCTGATCAACGTCACCGCCGGCATGGATCTGCGCACCAGCGAGTTCCACGTCGTGGGCGACACGATCAAGCAGTTCGCCTCCGAGGACGCGACCGTCGTCGTGGGTTACGTGATCGACCCGGAGATGACTGACCAGATCCGCGTCACCGTGGTTGCGACCGGCATTGGCCGCCCGGCGTCGGTACGCCCGATGCCGCAGCCGCGCGTCGAGGTGGTGACGGGCGGTCGCACGGCGCGTCGGCCGCTGGACAACATCAGCGATCTGGATACGCCAGCCGTCCGCCGCCGTCCGCGGGCCGTGGGGGACGACGTTCGGCCGGATGCCGACGAGTCATACCTGGACATCCCCGCGTTCCTGCGTCGCCAGGCCGACTGAGGCCGGTGGCTGGCCGGTGAGCCATGACAGGCGGTCCCCGCGCCGGCGCGCGCGGACCGCCGGCAGGACAGTGACGGGCAGGGGCGAGCGGATCGCGCGCAGGCCTGCGGCCGAGGCCGCGCTGTGCTATCTTTTGCCGCCGAATCAGGCCCCGGGCGTCCCTGTCCCGGATGGCTCGCAGCCGCGCATGCTCAAGCAACGAACTCTCAGGAACTCGATCCGCGCCACCGGTGTCGGTCTCCACACCGGCAAGAAGGTCCTGATGGTGCTGCGCCCGGCGCCACCGAACACCGGAATCGTGTTCCGGCGCACCGATCTCGACGAGCAGGTGGATATTCCTGCCCGGGCCGAGTACGTCGGCGAGACTACCCTCGGCACCACGCTCGTAAAGGGTGGCGCGAAGGTCTCGACCATCGAGCACCTGCTATCGGCTCTGGCCGGGCTCGGGATCGACAACGCCGTCGTGGAACTCAGCGCGGGCGAGGTTCCGATCATGGACGGCAGCGCCGGGCCGTTCGTGTTCCTGCTGCAGTCGGCGGGCATCGAAGAGCAGGCGGCCCCGAAAACCTTCGTGCGCATCAGGCGCAGCGTCAAGGTCGAGGACGGCGACAAGTGGGCGCGATTCGATCCCTACGACGGTTTCAAGGTCAACTTTGAAATCGAGTACGACCATCCGGTGTTCAAGCGCCGCTCACAGGCGGCCTCGATGGACTTCTCGACGACGACGTTCCTGCGCGAAGTGAGCCGGGCACGCACCTTTGGCTTCATGCGCGACCTCGAGTACATGCGCTCGCGCAATCTCGCCCTCGGCGGCAACTTTGACAACGCGATCGTCCTCGACGATTCGCGGATCTTGAACGAGGACGGGCTGCGCTGCGAAGACGAGTTCGTCAAGCACAAGATCCTCGACGCCATCGGCGACCTCTACCTCCTCGGGCACAGCCTGATTGGCGAGTTCAGCGGCTATAAGTCGGGGCACGGCCTCAACAACCAGTTGTTGCGCAGGCTCATGGAAGACGAGCAGGCCTGGGAAGAGGTCACTTTCGAGACGCTGGCCGAGGCGCCGATTTCCTACGTCCCTGCCGCTGCTACGGCCTGATGACGCGGGCCTGGTCGGAGGCGCCGGGACGTCCCACGCGCACACGGATCTTTCCGGTGAGCGGCTGCGCCGCGGCTTCGAGCCGCTTGCGCAGTTCGGGACCCGCGTAGCGCACGCGCGCCGCCCAGGCGGCCGACTCGACGACCACCACCAGGTCATCGCCCCGACGCGTGGCGGTCACGACGCGGGACCGCAGGTGTTCGGGCAGTGACTGCCGCACCAACGACGCAAACGCGTCTGCCTTGCTCGCGTGTCGAGCCAGTTCGAGCAGGCTGCCATGCAGGTCGGCAAACAGGGGTTTCAGATCGCGGCCCATTGTGAAGTCATGTTTTATAAACGCGATTTTTTTTGCCAGCGGGACCCGGAATCCGGCATAGTTTGCGCTTCGCGACTGGGCGGTGCTACCTCGTGGCTCCCACCGATCGTAGCGATCGGCGGACTAGCCCAACTGCCTCTGTCCTGTCTGAAACTGTGATGTAGCGCCGACGTCCGCTCGAAGACGGCTGCGCATACTTCGACGGCCGCTGAGAGGGTTAGCGCCGAAATGAATTTCCAGATCGTTCATGCCCGGACGGAGCGCGTGCTCCAGTTCGATCTCAAGCAGCCCCGCACACTCATGATGGCGGTCGCCGGCCTCGCGCTCGCGGTCGGTTCCATCTTCACGGCCGGACTGGAAATCGGTCGGCTGGTTGCTGGTCCGATCGACCACGCCGTGGTCGCGCGCGACATCGACGAGCAGAGGCAGAAGCTCAATGCCCTGCGCAGTGAAATGCAGGGCAAGGTCGACGCGCTGGCGCAGCGCATCGGCACTCTCAACGCGCACCTGATTCGCCTCGATGCGATGGGTCGCCGCGTGACTGACCTTGCCGGGCTGGACCGTGGCGAGTTCGACTTCGACCGCCCGCCGCCGGCCGGCGGACCGGAAGGCGGGGACTTCCCCGGCGGGACCATGGCCGTGCCGGAACTCACTGCCGCGCTCGAGGTGCTGGAGGCGCAGCTGGTCGATCGCCAGCGCCAGCTCACGGCGCTCGAGAGCCTGATGTCCACGCGCAGCCTGGGGGATCGCATCATGCCGGGCGGCTGGCCGATCATCGGCGGGTGGATTTCGTCGCACTTTGGGTATCGGTCGGACCCGTTCACGGGTCGTGGCGCATTCCACTCGGGTGTCGATTTTGCGGCGGCGCCGGGCACCAAGGTGAAGTCAACCGGCGCGGGCTTCGTCTCTTTCGCGGGATACAAGGACGGATACGGAAACGTCGTGGAGATCACGCACCCGACCGGATACGTCACCCGCTACGGCCACAACTCCCGTAACCTCGTTCGCAAGGGCCAGACGGTGCAGAAAGGCGACCCGATTGCCGTCATCGGCAGCACAGGCCGCTCGACCGGCACGCACGTGCATTTCGAAGTCGAGCGTGACGGCAAGAACCTGAACCCGATGCGTTATCTCGACGGGCCTTGAGCGCCGGTCGTACGGAACCATCGCAGGACCCCGGCCGCGCCGCGCTCATCGGAACTACCGCCGAAATTCAGCGTCTGAGCCTTCAGCCGTCCGCCCACAGGCTCCGGCGCTTCCTGTAAAATTCCGGCCCTTTCGTTCCGTTTCCTGGAGCCCCAGTGGCCAATTGGCTCACCCGCATTTTCGGTAGCCGCAATCAGCGGCTCGTCAGCCAGTACTCCGGCATCGTCAAGGGTATCAACGCGCTCGAGGCGGGCCTGCAGTCGCTCAGCGATGAGCAGCTGGCCGCGAAGACCACCGAGTTCCGAGAGCAGCTCGCGGCGGGCAGGACCCTGAACGACGTTCTCCCCGAGGCGTTCGCCGTCGTGCGCGAGGCCTCGCGCCGGACGCTGGGACTGCGGCACTTCGACGTGCAGCTGATCGGCGGCATGGTGCTGCACCAGGGGAAGATCTCCGAGATGCGCACCGGCGAGGGCAAGACGCTGGTCGCGACCTTGCCGGCATATCTCAACGCGCTACCGGGTCGCGGCACCCACATCGTCACGGTCAACGAGTACCTGGCGCAGCGCGACGCCGACTGGATGGGGCCGATCTACAACTTCCTGGGCTTGAGCGTCGGCGTGGTGAGGGCCGGCCAGAACGCCGAGGAGAAGCGCGCCGCGTACGCAGCCGACATCACCTACGGCACCAACAACGAGTTCGGCTTCGATTACCTGCGGGACAACCTCGCCTTCCGCCTCGAGGACCGCATGCAGCGCGGTCTCGAGTACGCAATCGTCGACGAGGTCGACTCGATCCTGATCGACGAAGCACGCACGCCGCTCATCATCTCGGGCCCGGCCGAGGAGAGCACCGAGCTCTATACGCGGATCAACGCCATCGTGCCGCGCCTGAAGCGCCAGCAGGCCGAGGAAGGCGAGGGCGACTACTGGGCCGACGAGAAGACCAAGCAGGCATATCTCTCCGACGCTGGCCACGAGCGCGTGGAGGAGCTGTTCCTCGAGGCGGGCCTGCTTGGCGACGGGCAGAGCCTATACGACCCGGCGAACATCAGGCTGATGCATCACCTGAATGCGGCACTGCGTGCGCACGCGCTGTACCGCAAGGACGTGGAGTACATCGTCAGGAACGGTGAAGTGATCATCGTCGATGAGTTCACCGGCCGCACGATGCCCGGCCGGCGCTGGTCGGACGGCCTGCACCAGGCGATCGAAGCCAAGGAAGAGGTCCGGGTGCGGGAGGAGAACCAGACGGTCGCCTCGATCACCTTCCAGAACTACTTCCGCATGTACGGCAAGCTCGCCGGCATGACCGGCACAGCCGACACCGAAGCCTTCGAGTTCCAGCAGATCTACGGCCTCGAGGTCGTCGTCATCCCGACCGACAAGCCGATGATCCGCGACGACTCGCCCGACCTCGTCTACCTCACGCAGAAGGACAAGTTCGACGCGATCATCGAGGACATCCGCGAGTGCGTGAAGCGCCAGCAGCCGGTGCTGGTAGGCACGACGTCCGTCGAGACCTCCGAGCTCCTGTCGGGGAAGTTGAAGAACCAGGGCATCGAGCACCAGGTGCTCAATGCCAAGCAGCACGAACGCGAGGCGCACGTCGTCACGCAGGCAGGACGGCCGGGCACCGTGACCATCGCCACCAACATGGCGGGCCGCGGCACTGACATCGTGCTCGGGGGCAACCTCAAGGCCGAGCTCGCGCAGATCGACCCGGCCGACGAGGCCGCGCGGCGTGCCGCCGAGGCGGAATGGCAGAAGCGCCACGAGCAGGTCGTGGCCTCCGGCGGACTGCACATCGTCGGTACGGAGCGGCACGAGTCACGGCGCATCGACAATCAGCTGCGCGGCCGCTCGGGCCGCCAGGGCGACCCGGGTTCGAGCCGCTTCTACCTCTCGCTCGAAGACAACCTCATGCGGATCTTCGGCGACCCCGATCGCACCAAGCGCTGGCTGCAGACGGCGGGCATGAAGGAAGGCGAGGTGATCGAGAGCAAGATGCTCTCGCGCCAGATCGAGCGCGCGCAGCGCAAGGTCGAGGCTTACAACTTCGACCTTCGCAAGAACCTGCTCGAGTATGACGATGTCGCCAACGACCAGCGCAAGGAGATCTACCGCAATCGCACCGAACTGATGGCGGCTGATGACATCTCCGATTCCGTCTCCGGCATCCGCGCGGAGGTCCTGAATGCCGTCATCGACCAGTTCGTGCCGCGCGAAAGCGTCGAGGATGAGTGGGATCTCTCCGGGCTCGCCGAGGCGATCCAGCGCGACTTCCAGGTGGTGGTGAATCCGAAGCAGTGGCTCGAGGAGAACCACGAACTGGCCGAGGCTGGCCTGCGCGAGCGCGTGGTGGCCGCGGTCGAGGAAGCCTATCAGCGCAAGGTGGAATCGGTCGGCGCGCCCGTGATGCGCCACCTCGAGAAGGCCGTCATGCTGCAGGAACTCGACCGCCACTGGCGCGAGCATCTTGCGGCGATGGACTACCTCCGCCAGGGCATTCACCTGCGTGCGTACGCGCAGAAGAATCCGAAGCAGGAGTACAAGCGCGAGGCCTTCGAGCTGTTCGGCTCGCTGCTCGAGCGCATCAAGCGCGACACGGTATCGCTGCTGTCGCGCCTGCAGGTGCGCAGCGAGGCGGAGATCGAGGAGCAGGAACGCGAGCGCGAGCGACAGCTGGCGCGACGGCTGCAGATGCAGCATGCCACGCCGCTGTCCGTGATCTCGGGCGACGCTGCGCCCGTGGGTCCGGAAGCCGCCGCCGGCGCTGCCCCTGCGATGGGTGGTCCGCTGGCCGCCGCGCCGGCCGCAATGCATCAGCCGGCATCCCCGCAGATGCGCGAGGGCCGCAAGGTCGGACGCAACGAACCCTGCCCCTGCGGCTCCGGCAAGAAGTACAAGCACTGTCACGGCCAGCTCGCTCGCGAGGCGTGAGCGAGATCGAGGTCGTTGCCGGCGCACTGTTCGACGCATCGGGCCGCGTGCTGATCGCGCAGCGGCCTGCAGGCAAGGCGCTCGCAGGTCGCTGGGAGTTCCCGGGTGGCAAGCTGGGCGCGGACGAGGCGCCCTTCGATGGGCTCGTCCGTGAACTCAGCGAGGAACTCGGCATCGAAGTCGCCGCCGCGCATCGCCTCATGCGCTACCCGCACCGCTATCCCGAACGTGTCGTATGGCTGGACCTGTGGCTCGTGACCGAGTGGTCGGGAGTGCCGTGCGGGCTCGAAGGCCAGGCCCTCAAATGGGTGTGGCCCGCGGCGCTCCATGAGGAGGACATTCTCAAGGCCGATGCCCCGATGATCGAGGTGCTCGCGACCCTGGATCCCGGCCGGGTGCGGAAACAGGGGGAATTGTCTTGATTCTCTGTCCGGCACGCTTACGCGATCGCGAGCGGCTGTCGCTGGGAATTCGGTGAACGTCCCCGGCTGATTCCCCGGCACCAAGGGCAGTCGCGGCCGGCGCCGGTGCGCCCCTGCTCAGGCGCGCGTCAGCCGGAACGCCGTTTCGAACAGCGCTGGAATTCCGAGCTCGGAGAACTTGGGGTTCGCCGCAATCACATCCACGCGCTCGATCTCCTCGAGCTGGAACGCGGGCTCGAACAGCGCTCGGATCTCGTCCGCCTCGACCGAGAACGGCGGGCCACCCTTCATCTCCTGCGGATACTCGAAGGCCACGAGCAGCGCGCTTGCACCGGTTGGCAGCAGCCGGGCGAGCGATGCCGCGTATTCCCGGCGCATCTCCGCCGGCAATGCCACCAACGCCGCGCGGTCGTATGTCGCCTGCACGGGGCCGATGTCAGTCGCGGTGAGTCCCAGGGCGTCTCCTTCGAGGATCTCGTAAGGCCCGGCCGCATGAACTCGGCATCTCTCGCCAGCGACCGTCGTCGGTACCAGCCCGCGATCGCTGAAGAACTCGGAGATCGCTATGGAGATCAACTCGCTACCGACGACCCGGTGTCCGCGCCCGGCGAGCCAGACCATGTCCAGGGACTTGCCGCAGAGCGGAACGTAGACACGCGCGCCGGGGGACAGACCCAAGGTCGGCCACCAGCGGGCGAGGAAGGGATGCACCTCAGGCTGGTGGAAACCGATCTGGCCGGTCTGCCAGCGCTCGTGCCAGAAACCGTGGTGCATGGCGGCGGTGTCAGGTGAGCGGCGCCGTCAATGGCGCGGCGGGCTGGATTGATCGTCTTCGTCGCGAACCACCGGCAGTTTCTCGCCGGGAATCGCGCGTTCCTCGCTCACCCACGCACCGAGATCGATGAGCTTGCAGCGCTCGCTGCAGAACGGCCGCCACGCCGAGGCGGTCGACCACTCGACCGGCCGCTGGCACGTCGGGCAGGCAACCGTCCGGTGACTCACGTGCAGGTCGTGAGGGAGAACAGCACGTCCGCGGTGGTCTGGATCGGGCGCTGGTCCGCGGCCTGCCAGGCGAGAAAGCGCACACTGCAGCGATAGTGGCTGCCGCTGATCTCCGGGTACAGATCCGTGCCGGCGGGCAGCGCGATGCGGATCATCTGCGTGGGAACGTCACGATCGAGCGTAAGGTGAAACACGCCGCCCGGCGCGACCTCCGGCCGTGTCCTGCCCTGCTCACGCGTCATCCAGAGCAGCTCGCCCACGGCGTCGCCCAGGGGGCGGATCACTGCGAGCCAGTGCGCGAAATCCGCGCCACGCACCTCGTCCGGCTGGTTCAGCCAGTGCGTGTAGTCGGGCAGGTCGAACTCGCAGGTGCCGCCCGGGATGGTGCTGCGATGCTTGATCGCGTTCAGGAACTCCGAGTCACGCAGCTTCTGCATGAAAAGCGCGCCGACGCCCGCGAGTTCCTCGCGCATGCGGTGGAGCTTGGTGAGCAGGATGCGAAGCCGCGCAGCGTCCACTCCGGGACGGGAATTGAAAGACGCGAGTTGCGCCATCTGGCGCTCTAGCTCCTTCAGCACCTCGCCGCGCACGTCGCCACGCTGCGTGATCGCGAGGATCTCGAGCAGCCCGCTCACGGCCGCGCGCGTGGACCAGGGGTCCGCCTTGGTGTGATGGTGCACCGCCTGCTGGTAGAGGAAGTCGAGGCGCAGGAAACCGCGCATCCGCTCGTTGAGCGGCTGCTCGTAGATCGTGACGCGAGGGGCCGCGTCCGCGGTGGGCACGACGGCTTCGTTGGCGTTCATCAACTTATTCTGCGCTAGGGCCGCGCGGCGGCACAACCCGCGGTGGCAAGCCGCAGGTACTGATGGTGCAGCGCCGCCACCCGTTCACGCAGTTCCTCCGCGCAGCCCGAGTTCTCGATCACGTCATCGGCGATCGCGAGCCGCGCCGCGCGTGTCGCCTGCGCGCCCAGCGAGGCCAGTGCCTGCTCGCGCGACACGGAGTCGCGGTGCATCAGCCGCTCGACCTGCAGCGACTCGGGCGCGTCGACCACCAGCACGCGATCCACGTGGTCGCGCCGGCCGCCCTCGGTGAGCAGCGGGATCACGAGCACCTGGTAGGGCCCGCCTGCGCCGCGGGACTGTCGCTCCATCTCGGACCGGATCGCGGGATGAAGGATGGCTTCGAGGCGGCGACGCGCCGTCACGTCCGAGAAGATGAGTTCGCGAAGCCGGCGGCGGTCGAGGCGACCATCCGCGCCAAGCACATCGTGTCCGAACGCCGCGACCACCTCGGCGAGCGCCGGCTGGCCAGCCTCAACGACCTGCCGCGCGATCACGTCCGTGTCGATCACCGGCACACCGAGCGCTGCGAAGTGGTCTGCGACCAGGGACTTGCCGCTGGCTATGCCGCCGGTCAGGGCCACGCGCAGCAGCTTCTCGGTGGTCATGGCGTGCCCATGCAGTCCCGGTCAGCGATCGAGCCCTGTCAGCGAGACATACCCACCGACGATCTGCGGGCCCCACATCATCGCGATCCATCCTGCGGCTGCCAGGTAGGGGCCGAAGGGTATCGGCACGTTGCGGTCGCGGCCGCGCAGGACGATCAGCACGATTCCGATCACCGCGCCGGTGAACGCCGACAGCAGCAGGACCAGCGGCAGCATCTGCCAGCCCATCCAGGCGCCGAGCGCACCGAACAGCTTGAAGTCGCCGTAGCCCATGCCTTCCTTGCCGGTGGCCAGCTTGAAGGCCCAGTACACACTCCAGAGCGTGAGGTATCCACCGAGAGCTCCAAGGATGGCCGAGCGGGGGTCGGTCGGGAGCGGCGGCGCGAGGCTCGCGGTCCAGCCGAGGCTCGCCAGCAGGCCGAGCCAGAGGAGCGGCAGGGTGATCGAGTCGGGCAGGATCTTGTGATCCAGATCGATCACCGTGAGCGCCACCAGCGCCCAGGTTACGACCAGTGCCGCAAACGACTGCCAGTGCCACCCGAATCGCCAGACCACGGCTGCCGAAAGCAGCGCCGTGCCCAGTTCGACGACCGGATAGCGCGCCGCGATGCGCGCCTTGCAGTGCGCGCATTTGCCACCCAGCAGCAGCCAGCTCAGCACGGGGATGTTCTGAAGCGCACCAATCGGTGCACCGCAGTGCGGGCAGGCGGAACGGGGTGTGAAGAGGTTGTACCTGGCCGGTCGCGGATCTGTGCCGGTCGAGACCTTGGCTGCGTCGGTCGCTGCGGCGCTGCCCGCGGGTTGCGGCACCGGCTCGGCCAGCATCTCCTGCGCCTGCGCGCGCCACTGCCGATCGAGCATGATCGGCAGGCGGTGGATCACGACGTTCAGGAAGCTGCCCACCAGGAGCGCAAACAGGAATGCGGAGGCGACCAGGAGCCAGGGCGTTGCTGCCAACAGGTCGAACAGGCTCATCGTCCGGCGGCTCCATGGGAAAACGCCGCGCAGCGCGCGGCGTTTCCGGTGCGGGTGGTCCTGCGGGCGGAACGCGTCAGATGACGGCGCCCAGCTTGAAGATCGGCAGGTACATCGCGATCACGAGACCGCCAACCAGCACGCCCAGGATCATCATGATGAGCGGCTCGAGCAGGCTCGAGAGGCCGTCGACGGCGGCATCCACGTCGGCCTCGTAGAAGTCGGCCACCTTGCTGGCCATCTCGTCGAGCGAGCCCGACTCCTCGCCGACCGCGATCATCTGCACGACCATGTTGGGGAACAGACCGGTGTTCTCCATGGCACGCTGCATGCGCATGCCCGTGGAGATCTCGTCGCGCATCTTGAGTACCGCGTCCTGGTAGACGATGTTGCCCGTGGCTCCGGCGACCGATTTCATCGCTTCGACAAGCGGCACGCCGGCGGCGAACATCGTTGCGAGCGTGCGGGCGAAGCGGGCGATCGCGGCTTTCTTCAGGATCGGGCCGATCACCGGTATCTGCAGCGACATGCGGTCGAGCACCTGACGCATCGGCCGGGATCGCCGGTAGAAGTAGGCGAAAGTGAACGAGGCGGCCACGACGACGCCGAGCACCATCCAGCCGTTGTCCTGCATCCAGCGCGACATGCTGATCACGAACTGGGTGAATGCCGGCAGGTCGGCGCCGAAGCCCTTGAACAGGCTTTCGAACTGCGGGATGACGAACAGCAGCAGGATCACGGTCACTATGACGGCGACCGCGAGCACCGCCGCGGGGTAGAAGAGCGCCTTCTTGATCTTCTTCTTGAGCGCCTCGGTCTTTTCCTTGTAGGTCGCGATCTTGTCGAGCACGGTCTCGAGCGCACCCGCATGCTCGCCGGCCTCCACGAGGTTCAC